>OCTX012231045.1_pt1 | contig 39058 bp, 30 predicted proteins | sample 1539691 | NCBI WGS metagenome assembly OCTX01 (sample SAMN02144231, study PRJEB22623) | gut metagenome | biome: sheep rumen | host: Ovis aries | place: New Zealand
CCCGCCAGCCCCGCCAGAATCTAAACCTAAAAAGTCCAGATTGCGGGGTGGAGCAGCCTGGTAGCTCGTCAGGCTCATAACCTGAAGGTCGTTGGTTCAAATCCAGCCCCCGCTACCAATCGGACCGTAGCGCAGCCTGGTAGCGCGTTTGCTTGGGGTGCAAAAGGTCTCGGGTTCAAATCCCGACGGTCCGACCATTCATCGCGCAATCCATGGATGACAAAAGAAACGAGACAGCCGTCGGCTGTCTTTTTTTTTTGCCGCCGTAGGTTTCCGCGTTCCTCTGGACTTGCTTTTTCGCACGATTTTTGGTATAATAAACATCAATGTATCTGAAACAACTGGAAATAGTCGGCTTCAAGAGTTTCGCCGACAAGACCCGGCTCACATTCGATCCGGGACTTATAGCTATCGTCGGCCCGAACGGATGCGGAAAATCCAATGTTTCCGATGCAATCCGCTGGGTTCTGGGCGAGCAGCGCCCCACGGCTTTGAGATGCTCCAAACTTGTGGATGTAGTCTTCAACGGGACGGACACGCGCAAACCGCTCGGTCTCGCGGAAGTGAATATAACATTTGCCGACTGCGAGCAGGAACTGGGAACCGACTATCATGAAGTGACGATCACGAGGCGCGTATATCGCGACGGTTCCGGCGAATACTTCCTCAACAAACAGGCGTGTCGACTCAGGGACATCCAGCACCTATTCATGGGCACTGGCATTGGCACGAGTTCGTATTCAGTAATGGCGCAGGGGCAGATTGACGCGATTCTGTCGTCCAAGCCTGAAGACCGTCGTGCGGTATTTGAGGAAGCCGCAGGTATCACGAAGTTCAAGGCTGACCGCAAGGAGGCGTTGAGGAAAATCGAGCAGACCGAGCAGAATCTCTTGCGCGAGGCGGACGTCCTCAGGGAGATGAAGCGCCAGATCGGCTCCTTGCAGCGTCAGGTGGGCAAGGCGCAGAAGTTCAAGGAATTGCGCGATGAATTGCGCGGGCTTGACATTTACGTCTCCAAACAGAAGATCCACGAATACGATTTGAATCTGGAGCAGAATGTCAAGAACCGCCAAGGGATCGACGAGGATATCGCGGAGGCGACGGAAGTAGTGGTGGCGGCGGAGCGCGAGCAGCAGGAGATGCATCGCCAGATCCACGAGCTTGAAGAGCGGTTGCAGACATTGGCATCGCGCCAGGCGGAGGCGAACAGCGCGTATCAGCGCGCGAACGAAGTTATCGGGGTGAATGCGCAGCGCATCGAAGAGTACAAGATGTTCGCGCGGCGCGACGAGCAGGATATTGCGGGAACGCGGATGCAGCTTGAGGAGTTGAAGCTTCAGCTCGAAAGTATGGAGCAGAAGCGTCGGCTATTGGAGGATTCGCTGGGAACGGCGCGCGAGGCGCTGGAGACGAGCGAGAGCGAATTTGCGTCGGTGCAGGACGAGATCGATGCCACCCGGACGCGTGTGGCGGCGGCGCGGCACGAAATCCTGGAAGTGGAGCGCAAGGCGGCGCAGGCGGCGGCGCAGAAGAACGCCGACCTCGGCAAAGGCGCGAGGGCGGTGCTGCGCGGTGCGCTTAACGGGGCGGAGATTTCGGCGAAAGTCGAGCCGGGAGAAGGCTTTGACGATGCGGCGGCGGCGCTTTTGGGGGTTGGCGACGGGGCCGGCAGAATTGAGATCGAGGGTGCGGTGTATCGCGAGGGCTCGATCGAGGTCTGGAAGAAGGGCACGGTTTCGGCGAGTCTGGACCGGCGCGACGAGATGATGCGGCTCATCGAAGAAGGCGAGGCAGCGCTCAAGAATCTCGAAGCGCGGTCGATGGCGCTTTCGCAGCAGCTGACCGAGCGGCGCATCGCGACGAGCCAGATGGAGCAGGAGCTTTCCTTCGTGGCGCAGCAGAGCGACTATGTGGAGAAGCGGCGCGACGAGCTTTTCCGCTCGATCCAAGGGCGCGAAGAAGGCATCAAGGGCTACAACGATTCGATTGAACGGCTGAAAGAAGAGTCGGGCGATCTTCTGGACAGCCTGGAGACGCTCAAGGCGAAAGTGGTGGCGATAGGCGTGCAGATCGAGGACGAGCGCGCAATCCGCCAAGAGATGATGGGGAAGATTGCGCAGGCCGATGCACAGGTTGCGAAGAAGCGCGCGGCACTGGATCGGGCGCGGGATTTCCGGTCGCGGCTTGAAGTCCAGGCGGCGGAGTGCCAGATGCGTCGGCAGAACATTTACGACCATTTGCAGGACGAATACGGGCTGTTCGCCGAGACGGTGATGCGCGAAGCCGACCCCGAGTGGCCGGACGGCAAAGTGCCTCCGATGAGCGAACTCGAGCCCAAGGTGGCGCGGCTCCAGGCGGATATCGCGGCGCTGGGTCCGGTGAACATGGTTGCGATCGAGGAGTGCCGCGAACTTGAGGAGCGTTACGCCCGCGAGAAGGCGCAGGAAGAAGACCTGCTTGCCGCGAAGGCGCAGATTCTGGAACTCATCAACAACTTGAACACCACGTCGTCGGAACTCTTCAAGTCCACATTCGAGCAGGCGAACAAGAATTTCCAGACGATGTTCACGAAGCTTTTCGGCGGCGGCGAGGCGCGATTGGTGCTGCTGGAAAATGGAGAAGATCCCTTGGAGTGCGGCATCGATATCGTGGCGCGTCCTCCGGGCAAGCGGCCGCAGTCGGTAACGCTCTTGTCGGGCGGCGAAAGGACGATGACGGCCGTGGCGCTGCTGTTCTCAATCTTCATGATCAAGCCGGCGCCGTTCTGCATGCTCGACGAACTCGATGCCGCCTTGGACGATGCGAACATCGGGCGCTTCGTAGAGCAGTTGAAGGAGTTTCTCGTGAAGTCGCAATTCCTCATCATCACGCACAATCAGCATACAATCGCGGGTTCAGACCTCGTGTACGGCGTGAGTCAGCAGGAGAAGGGCATCAGCCGCGTAATCAGCATGAAGCTGTCGGATCTTGGAGTGAAAGAAAAGAAAAGCAACTAAAGGAAAGAAAAGGAATGGACAAGAAGTTGTATATCAATCCTCCGCTCGTCAATCGCGCATACGATTGGAAGAACGGTCCGCAGCCGAAGACGCGCAAGGAGCTCGACAAGTTTTTCAAGTCGGCCTCAATCGAACGCGTAAAGGAGCAGATTTGCGAGATGGGGCGCAGAATCTACCAGAAGGGCTATACCGACGGCAATGGCGGCAATATTTCGGTTCGCGTCGGCGAGGATCTCATTCTTTGCACGCCCACCTTGTGCTGCAAGGGTTTCATGCAGCCAAAGGACATCTGTCTTGTGGACATGAACGCCGGACAGCTTTGCGGGTATCGTCCGCGGACGGGCGAAGTGAAGGTGCATATTGCGATGATGAAGGCAACAGGAATGAATGCGTGTATGCATTGCCATCCGCCGCACTGCAACGCTTTCATCTTTGCGGGAATCGTGCCACCCAATGGAATCAACCCAGAAGCCGACATCTTCCTCAACCAGATTCCTCTCGCGCCGTACGGCACGCCGGGCACTGACGAAGTGGCGGCGAATGTGGCCGAGGCGGCAAAGAAGTCGAATGTGGTGTTCATGGAAAACCACGGTATCGTTTGCGGCGGACGCGATGTGGAAGAAGCCGAGTGGTTCGCGGAGAACGCCGACGCTTATTGCCAGGTCTTGCTCCTTGCGGCCGGACATGGCGCACCGTTGCAGCAGGTAGGGAAGAAGTCGGTCGAAGACTTCCTCGCGATCCGCAGGGCCATGGGGCTTCCAATTCCAGAAGGGCAGAAGCATTACAACACCAATAAATTCAACGGCTACACCATGAAAAAGGTGGGCAAGTAAACACAAGCAAGGAAAGAGGCGAAAATGGTCAACAGAATAATCCTCAACGAAACCTCGTATCACGGTGCCGGCGCGATCAAGTCGATCGTTGCGGAACTTGCCGCCAAGGGATTGAAGCGTCCGGTGGTCTTCTCAGATCCCGACCTCATCAAGTTCGGTGTCACGAAAAAGGTCGCCGACATCCTCGACACGGCGAAAATCGCCTACACCATCTACAGCGACATCAAGCCGAATCCGACGATTGAGAACGTAAAGAACGGTGTGAAGGCGACGAAAAAGGCGAAGGCAGATTCCATCATCGCGATTGGCGGCGGCTCTTCCATGGACACTGCGAAGGCGGTAGGCATAATCATTACCAATCCGAAGTTCGCGGATGTGCGTTCGCTCGAAGGGCTCAGCCCGACCGCCAAGCCTTGCCTGCCGATTCTTGCGGTGCCGACGACGGCGGGAACGGCGGCGGAAGTGACGATCAACTATGTAATCACCGATGTGGAAAAGAAGCGCAAGTTCGTGTGCGTTGATCCGCACGACATTCCTGTGGTGGCGTTCGTGGATCCCGAGATGATGGCTTCTATGCCGCCGCGGCTCACCGCGTTCACAGGCATGGATGCGCTGACGCATGCGATCGAAGGCTACATCACCAAGGGCGCTTGCCCGATGACGGATATGATGCACCTCGAAGCTATCAGGCTCATCAGCGCGAACCTGCGCGATGCGGTGAAGAACAAGGCGTCGGGCCGTGCGGGCATGGCATTGGGGCAGTATATCGCCGGAATGGGCTTTTCCAATGTTGGTCTCGGCGTAGACCACTCCATGGCGCACGGACTTTCTGCGCTTTACAACACGCCGCATGGCATGGCGTGCGCGATTCTCCTGCCGACCGCGATGAAGTTCAATGCGTCGAAGACCGGGCGCCGCTATATTGAGATCGCCAAGGCGATGGGTGTCAAGGATGTCGATAAAATGGACCTCGTGACCGCGCGCAAGGCGGCGATCGCAGCTGTCGAAAAACTCTCCAAGGATGTGGGCATTCCCGCAAACTTGAAAGGCATCCTCAAGAAGGAAGATGTGGACTTCCTCGCCGAGAGCGCCTATGCCGATGCGTGCCGCCCGGGAAATCCGCGCGACTGCACCGTCAAGGACATCAAGAAACTCTATCTGAGCCTCATCTAACAGGGGGATAGGCATGAAGTCGAGTCTGGAAATGCGTCAGGAAGCGAAAGCGCTTTGCGCCAGCGAACGCCGGAGCTGGCGCATTTTCGGCTCGGCCGTGCAATTCATGCTCGTCGTCGCACTCGCGACGGCGGCAGTTTTGATATTGTTCAACTGGCTCGAGATCGAAACGTGGGATACATTCCAGGAGGCGCAAGCGGAGGCAAGGGCGCAAGGATTGGATTTGGTGCCGCCGAATCTGATGTCCGGCGTGATGATGACGGCTGCCAGCTTGTTTCAAATGTTTTTCCGCCTGCTTGTAAACGGGCTTTGGGCTGTCGGCGGCGCGGCAATCGCGCTGTGGGCGGCATATGGAAGGGAATCGCCGGCGCGAAACGCGATGTTCTTCGGCTTCAGGTATCCTTTCGGAAGTTTGTGGCTCAATTTTTCCGTTTCGGTGAGAATTGCGCTTTGGGCGTGCCTTGTGCTTTTGCCTTGCATGGCGATGATGTCTTCCGAGTATGGTTCGCTGGGGATGGTGGTGCTTGCGGTCATTTTGGGCGGAGTGGTCGCCATCGCTGCAAGTTACCGCTACCGGCAGGCATTTTTCATCAAGGTGGAGCATCCGCATTTCAGGGCTGCGGAATGCGTAAGGTTTAGCGTTTCGGCGATGAGAGGAATGAAGTGGCGGCTTTTCTGCTACGACTGTTCGTGGTGGAAGGAACTGCTGATGCCGCTTCTGTTGTGCGCCGCCGGCGAAGCGGGAATCGTCGCCGGATTGGCTGCCGAGGGGGCGATGCGGATCGTGTATTTGGCGGCTGGAGCGGTTTTTCTGATTGCGGCGTTGCCGTTCTCGATCCGGGTGATGATCTGGATATTGGTAGGCCATGCGATTTTCTACCGCGAGCTCAAGGGCGAGATTTCAAACATTGTTCCAAACAATCCAAATGGAGAGCAACATGACTTTGTTGATAGGTAAAGAAGCATATTCGCCGTTCAGAATCGAGGCGTTGGAAAAGGCTCTAGGGGCGCAGATAAAGGCCCGGAGCGTGTATGCGCTCGAAGGCGAGAACATTGACGGCGAAGAGCTGAAAAAGGCAATGGAACTTTTGGGCGCGGAAGGGCCTGCTCCGGAGTGCGACTTCTTCGTGACGCCGAGAAAGGGAACGATTTCGCCTTGGAGTTCCAAGGCTACCGATATTTTCCGCAACTGCGGCATCAAGACGATCAAGCGTGTAGAGAAGGGCGTGGCGTTCTGGCTCAATCCCAAGGCGGTGGTTTTCGGGCCGCAGATGGCGTGTCTTTACGACAAGATGACCGAGGGAGTATACGCGACGCTCGACGACATCTTTGATGTTGCCGATCCCAGACCTGGGCGAACGTATGATGTGATGGCAAAAGGGGTGGAGGCGATTCGCGAGGCGAACACGGAGATAGGACTTGCGATTTCCGAGCCGGAGATGGAGTATCTCGCCAAATCGTTCAAGACGGCCGGACGCAACCCCACCGATACCGAACTTGTGATGTTCGGTCAGGTCAATTCCGAGCATTGCCGCCACAAAATATTTGGCGCGAAGTTCATAATCGACGGCAAGGAGCAGCCGCATTCACTTTTCGAGATGATCAAGAATACGCACAAGAAGCGTCCGCAGGACACTTTGAGCGCGTACAAGGACAATTCGTCGGTCGTCAAGGGTTTTCCCACGAAGATTTTCGCTATTGATCCCAAGACAAATGTCTATGGTTTCAAGAAAGATCAACTCGAACAGCTAATGAAGGTAGAGACGCACAACCATCCGACGGCGATCTCTCCCTATCCCGGGGCGGCGACTGGCGTTGGCGGCGAAATCCGCGACGAAGCGGCGACCGGCACGGGATCGCGCACGGTGGCGGGGATGTGCGGGTTCATGGTTTCCAATCTCAATATTCCCGGTTTCCCGCAGCCGTGGGAGCGCGAATACGCGGAGTTTCCCAAGCGTTTGGCGACACCTCTGCAGATCATGACCGAGGGACCTATCGGCGGGGCGGCATTCGGCAACGAATTCGGTCGGCCTCAGCTTTGCGGATTCTTCAGGACTTACGAAGGATGCGTCGCCGGAGAACTTCGCGGATATCACAAGCCGATAATGCTCGCCGGAGGCATGGGCGTTATCCGCAATAGCCAGGTGCAGAAGAAAGAGGTGACCGCAGGCGCGTTGATCGTCCAGATCGGCGGGCCGGCCATGCGCATCGGTCTTGGCGGCGGTGCGGCATCTTCGATGATGACCGGAACCAATTCGGAGGCGCTCGACTTCAACTCCGTCCAGCGCGGAAACGCCGAAATGCAGCGCCGCTGCCAAGGAGTGATCGATGCGTGCAGCTATCTCGGCAAGGCCAATCCAATTCTTTCGATTCACGACATTGGGGCTGGCGGACTTTCCAATGGCTGTCCTGAGCTCGTTGAAGCGACTGGCGGCAAGTTCGAACTCCGCAAGGTGCATAATGAAGAGAAGTCGATGAATCCGATGGAAATCTGGTGCTGCGAGGCGCAGGAGCGGTATGTGCTTGCGCTTAAGCCGTCGGCCAGAGATTTCTTCGAGAAACTTTGCGAACGCGAGCGCTGTCCGGTGGCGTTCATCGGCGTCGCGACCGGCGACGGACAGCTCGTCCTCGAAGACGAGTACTTCAAGGATCGGCCGATCGACATGGACATCAAGGTGCTCTTGGGCAAGCCGCCGCGCATGGTTCGCAATGTCAAGCGCACCAAGACAAAGCACGAACGGACTCACTTTGCCGGCGTGAAGCCGATAGAAGCGTTTACGCGCGTGCTGCATCTTCCGGCGGTCGCGGACAAGACATTCCTCGTGACAATTACCGACAGAACCGTGACCGGACGCGTCGCACGCGACCAGATGGTCGGGCGTTATCAGCTTCCGGCGGCAGATTGTGCAGTCACGACTATGGGCTACACGACATTTGAAGGCCAGGCGATGGCGACCGGCGAGCGCAGTCCGGTGGCGATGCTCGACGGACCTGCTTCCGGGCGCATGGCGATTGCCGAGGCGCTCACGAATCTTGCGGCGGCGGATTGTGGCGACATTTCCAATGTGAGGCTATCTGCCAACTGGATGGCACCGTGCGGAGATCCCGGCGAGGATGCGATTCTCTACGATACGGTCAAGGAGGTCGGCCTCGAATTCTGCCCCAAGCTTGGCGTTTCGATTCCGGTAGGCAAGGATTCGTGTTCTATGCACACGACCTGGCAGGACAATGACGGCAAGGAGTGGAAGCAGGTCGCGCCACTGTCGCTCGTGGTGAGTTCGTTCGCGCCGGTAGGCGACGTGCGGCTCACGCTTACGCCGGATCTGAAGCCAGACGCTGAAAACGACAAGAGCAAACTCGTATATGTCGATCTTTCCAATGGAGAATATCCGCTTGGCGCTACGGCGCTTGCACAGGTCTACGAGCAGCTTGGCGACAACCACGCCGATGCCGACGCCAAGACCGTAAAGTCGTTCTTCAATGCGATGCAGAAGATTGTGCGCGGCAAACTCGCTCTCGCCTATCACGACCGTTCCGACGGCGGCATCGTGACTACGCTTGCGGAAATGGCAATGACCGGCGGGCGCGGCATTGAGGTTACTCTCCCTGACGGCGATATTCTCGAACAACTCTTCAACGAACAGCCCGGCGCGGTTCTGCAGGTCGCCGGATCAAAAGTCGGCGAGGTTCTCGATATCTTCAAGAAGGCCGGGATCAAAGCGATGGCCATTGGGGAATGCGACGACTATTTCAAGAGTTTTGTCGTGAATGTGGGAGCACGCTGTGCAATCCACACAGACCTCACATTCCTCAGGCGCAACTGGTCGGAGACGACATATCGCATGCAGGCGCATCGCGACAACCCGAAGTGCGCCTTGGAGGAATACGACAATTCGCTGGATCAGACTGATTCCGGGCTCAAGTTCTTTGTCACCTACGATCCCGACGCCAGACACGAGATCGACAAAAAGGCGGAGAAGCCCAGAATGTGCATACTGCGCGAGCAGGGCGTCAATGGCCATATCGAAATGGCGGCGGCATTCGCGCTCGCCGGCTTTGAGTGCCAAGATGTACACATGTCAGATCTCGTTGAAGGGCGTGTGGATCTCAAGGATTTCAAAGGTCTTGTCGCTTGCGGCGGATTCAGCTACGGCGACGTCTTGGGGGCGGGGTCCGGCTGGGCGCGTTCGATTCTATTCAACCCCCGCCTGAAGGAAATGTTCCGAGATTTCTTCCATCGCCCTGATACTTTCTCGCTTGGCGTTTGCAACGGATGCCAGATGCTCAGCCAGCTGAAGGAGATCATTCCCGGTGCGGAGGCGTGGCCGAAGTTCGTCAAGAACGTGTCCGAGCAGTTCGAGGCACGGTATTCGACAATCAAGATCGAGGAGTCGCCGTCGATTTTCTTCAAGGGAATGGCTGGCTCGGTGTTGCCGATTGCGGTTGCGCACGGCGAGGGTCGCGTCTGGACCGACGGCTTCACGCCGTCGATTTGCGCGGCGCATTTCGTCGACAACAAGGGCAATTCCACGATGCGCTATCCGTTCAACCCCAATGGATCGCTAGGCGGGCAGACGGCGTTCACCACCGCAGATGGTCGCGCGACGATCATGATGCCGCATCCAGAGCGCGGTTTCAGGGCGTGCCAGCTCTCCTACAACCCCGGCGTATTCAAGGAGAACGGTCCGTGGATGCGTATGTTCCAAAACGCATATAATTTCGCAATCGGCAGGATGTGATGTTCCGCGTCGGGTTTGGATACGATTCGCACCGCTTCGAAGACGGGCGCAGGCTTGTCCTCGGAGGTGTGGAATTTCCAGGCGAGCGCGGACTAAAAGGGCATAGCGACGCCGATGTTCTCGTTCATGCGATAATCGACGCGCTTTTGGGCGCGGCGGATTTGGGAGACATTGGTTCGCATTTCCCGGATACCGATCCTCGTTTTGCCGGAGCGGATTCCTGCGCACTTCTGGAAGCAGTCGTCTGCGAAATCAAAACGGCCGGATGGAAGATCGGCAATGTCGACGCGACGGTGATTTGCGAACATCCGAAAATCGGCCCTAAAAAAGCAGAGATCAAATCAAGACTTGAAACCGCCCTCGGCTGCAAAGTGAGCGTGAAGGGCAAAACCAACGAAAAAATGGACGATGTCGGCGCAGGGATCGGAATCGAGGTCCATGCCGTCGCGTTGCTGGAAAAATGAATGGTGCGGTATTGTTGCTGATTGCGCTTGGAGCGTTTGGTCTAGGGTATGTCGTGTATTCGCGCTTTATCGAGCGTATTCTCGGAATCGATCCCGAGCGGGCGACCCCTGCGCATGCAAAACGCGACGATGTGGACTATGTTCCGGCGCATCCGACGGTGCTTTTCGGACACCACTTTGCCGCGATCGCCGGCGCCGGTCCGATTGTGGGTCCGGTTTTGGCGGCGCAGTTTGGCTGGCTCAGCGTTTGCCTTTGGGTTGTGCTGGGCTGCATTTTCATCGGTGCGGCGCACGACATGATTTCTCTTTTCCTCTCAGTGCGCCATGGCGGCGAATCGATCGGCAGCGTCATCGGCTCGGTGATGGGCAAGACAGGGAAAGTCCTTTTCCTCTTGTTCAGTTGGTCAGCACTAGTTCTCGTCGTTGCGGTGTTTTCCAGTCAAATCGCGGATACCTTCGTCGCCGATCCGGCAATTGCAAGTTCGTCGCTGCTGTTCATCGCCGAGGCTATCGTGTTCGGCATTTGCGTCTACCGGCTCAAAATGCCGGTTCTCTGGGCTTCGCTCGTTTTTGTGCCGCTCATGTTCGCGTTCGTGTGGATAGGGAATCTAATTCCGCTTGACCTCATGAAGTTGTTTTCACTGTCCAAGGCGACTACCCATCTCGTATGGTGTGTCGTGCTTTTAATATATTGCTTTTTTGCTTCGACTTGTCCTGTATGGGTTTTGCTCCAGCCGCGCGATTATCTCAATGCCTATCTTCTCTATGTCATGATGGCACTTGGCATTGCAGGAGTGTTCGTGGCGCATCCGGTTCTTCGCACCGATGCATTTGCCGGATTCAATGCCGAGGGGCTTGGCGGCGTCGCACCGCTTTTGCCGATTCTATTCGTGACCGTGGCCTGCGGCGCGTGCTCCGGTTTCCATTCGCTTGTCGCGAGCGGCACGAGTTCCAAGCAGCTCGACAATGAACGCAGCATAAGGCCTATTGCCTACGGCGGCATGCTGCTTGAGGGTGTTCTTGCTATGATTGCCGTGATTGGCGTCGCAGGGACTTATGCCAGCCAGAGCGACTATCTCGCGGCGATTGCGGGTCCGGAGCGGATTTCGGCGGTCGCGATGTTCGCTTCGTCGGTTGCGGGATTCGCCGCTAAAATGGGGATTCCGGAGAAAATCGCCAACGGGTTCATGCTGCTGTCGGTTTCTGCGTTTTTGATGACGACGGTGGATGCCGGTACGCGTCTGGCGCGATTCAGCTGGCAGGAATTGATGCCGGAGAAAGCGAGGCCGCTGAAAAACATGTATTTCGGCACTGCGCTCGTTTGTGCGCTTGCGGCCGGATTTCTGCTTGGCAGCGAATCGCTGCGCGCCTCGCTGTGGACGCTGTTCGCGTCGGCGAACCAGCTTCTCGCGACGCTTACGCTGCTCACGATGACCATATGGTTTATGAAGAACAAGAAGCCGTTCCTCTTGACCGGCATTCCGGCGTGTTTCATGTTCGTCGTGTCGTCTTGGGCACTTGCGTTGAAATTCACCGGCGGCATTTCCGACGATAATTTCGTCATGGCGGCGACTGCGCTGTTTTTGTTGGCGCTTGGCGCCGTTGTCGTGGTTTTGGCCATAAAGGAGGGCTCTAAATGCATAGGTTCTTCTCGACGCTTGTAATCGTGGTGAGCATAAACACCTACACCAAGCCGGATTGGCAGGGCGTGGTGGAGGCGCTCAGGCTCAAACATAGCGACATGGAAGTTGCGACGGTGATCGCCGCTCCGGAAATCACAAGCTGCAAACCGGCGATAATGGAGCATCCGCATCGCTATGTGGCCTTCGTCATGGAGCCGGATGAAGTGCGGTTCAAGACGGTATTCGAACTCTCGCAGATGATGCGCGAACTGGATGACGACATCTACGAGGATGCGATATGGGGGATAGTCACCGGCCCCGATGCGTTCGCAGCGATGCGCATGGTGCAGAGTGACGAGCCTAAAAATATAGATTGCTGCCTGGCAACGACTGGAGTCAGCGAGAAGATTGTCCCTGGCCCGGTAGTCGGTTTTCGCGATTCTAATCCTGCCGGGTGCTGGTTTATCAAAGATGAATCCGGCGAACGCGTGGATTTCCAGCGTGATGGAGATCTGGGGCAGTATTTTGCCGACGCTTGGGAAATATACGACCCGCAACTTTTGATAACCGCTTCGCACGCAAGCCAGTTCAATCTGGAGCTGCCGTTTTCGCGCGGCAATCTCGTGTCGTTCGGCGGGCGGTTCGGCATGTGCCCTGACATTACGCTTATCGACTACAAGACCGGACAGGCCAAGGAAGGCGTCGGGAACACGGAAGTTTCCGTCCCTCTTTCTGAACCTGAACGCGAGAAAATCTGGATTGCGGCGGGAAATTGCCTTATCGCCGACAACTATGGCGACGACAATATGATTATGACCGCGCTCGGCTGGGGCAAGTGCAATCAGTTCATGGGCTATATGGCGACAACCTGGTTCGGCTTCACCGGATGGAGCACTCTTGAGCAGTTTTCGCGCTACCGCATGCCGCTGAACGAAGCGCATTTTGCAGCCAAGCAATGTCTGCTCAAAGAACTTTCCGAGACGGTTGGCAACTCGCGCGATTTCCGTCCCGCCGTCGAGCATGCCGCAGAATATGATCGCATCTTCACCGAGGCGCAGAAATTCGAATTTACCGCCAAGAAGCCAATTGCCGACTTGCGGCGATTTGTGGGGCTTTTGTGGGACCGCGACGCTACCGTTCTCTATGGCGATCCGGTCAAGAACTATGCACTCAAGCCGCGCGAGCGTCCGCTCAAGGCGTGGGAGAACGGCATGCAAGCCCAGATTATCGTTTTCCCGGACAGAATTCCCGGTCGTCGTCTGATTGATGCGCCTCCTGGGTTTGAAGTCCAGGTTGAAGACGACTTCGCGTTTGTCACCAAATGGCCAAAACTTGAGAGTGGCTGGCAGGGTTCGCTGGTTTTCGAATAATGTTCACGCATCTTCATCTCCATACTACTTATTCGCTGCTTGACGGACAATGTCAGCTCAAGCCGCTCGTCAAAAAAGCGAAATCTCTCGGAATGAAGGCGCTGGCCGTGACCGATCACGGCAATCTGTATGCGCTCAAGGCGTTCTACGATATTTGCAGGAAGGAAGGCGTCAAACCTATCTTGGGGTGCGAGGCATACATTACGCATACAGGGGATATGCGCTACCGCGGTAGCGATGATAGGGCGCACCACCTTATTTTACACGCCAAGAATCTGACAGGCTATCATAATCTTGTCAGGATGATTTCGCGTGCTTTCATTGATGGTTTCTATCGCCATCCCAGAATCGATTTCAAGTTGCTTGAGAAATATCACGAGGGATTGCACTGCTCGTCGGCATGTATTTTCGGCGAAGTTGCATATTGGCTGGACAACGGTCCGGACGGCGGCAATAATCCAGAGAAAGCCGAGGAAGTTGCGCGTCGCTATCACGCGCTTTTCGGCGATGATTATTCGCTTGAGGTGATGCTGCACCCTCCGGGCAAGGGCGAACATGGCGCGAACGACATGTCGAAGGGTGATCTGCCGCCAGGCGCGATCGAGGATTTTCATCAACTTTACGCACGTCAGGTTCATGTGAACAACCAGATGTTTGCGCTTGGCAAGAAACTGGGCATTCGCGTCGTGGCGACAAATGACGTCCATTTCATAGAGAAAGATGACGATGACTCGCATGATGTTCTGCTCGCGCTCTCGACCGGCAAAAAACTGAGCGACGCCAAGCGCATGATATACACCGGGCAAGAGTATTTCAAGACCGAAGAGGAGATGCGCACACTCTTCCCAAACCACCTTGAGGCCATCGAGGCGACAAATGAAATAGCCGACATGGTTGAAGAATACGAACTCGATTCCGATCCGATAATGCCCAAATATCCCATTCCTGCCGAATTTGGCACGGAGGCGGAATACGAGCGCAAGTTCGACGAGGCGGCACTCAGGGCGGAGTTCAGGAATTTCGATCGGTTCAAGGGAGTCGACAAGGTTCGCCGCATCAAGTTCGAGGCGGACTATCTCCAGCATCTTGTCTACGAGGGAGCGCATCGTCGTTGGGGCGAAGTGCTGCCGCCAGAGACCAAAGAGCGTATTGATTTCGAGTTGGACACCATCAAGCAGATGGGATTTCCCGGCTACTTTCTGATTGTAAACGATTATATCTCCGCCGCCAGGAAAATGGGAGTTTGGGTTGGGCCTGGCCGCGGAAGTGCCGCTGGCGCGGCGGTTGCATACGCGCTCGGAATCACGAATGTAGATCCGCTTAAATATGACCTCCTCTTTGAAAGGTTTCTGAATCCTGATCGTATTTCCATGCCTGATATTGACGTCGACTTCGACGACGACGGTCGCGGCAGAGTGCTTGAATACGTGACGCAGAAATATGGGCAAGATCATGTTGCGCACATAATCACATTTGGGCAGATGGCGGCGAAAAGCGCGATCAAGGATGTAGGTCGCGTCATGGAATATCCGCTCGCGGACACCAACAAACTTGCCAGTTTCGTTCCCGACACTCCTAAAATCACCTTCGGGCAAGCCGAGAAAGAGTCTTCAGACCTCGCAGGCGCAATCCACTCAGACGATCCCAATGTCGCGCTGCTGATGGAGCGTGCGATCAAGCTCGAGGGATGCATGCGACAACCTGGCGTACATGCCTGTGGTGTGATAATCAGCCGCGATCCGCTTATCGAAACTCTACCGGTGAAGCCTACAGAAGGCGAGTCGCTGCTGACCACCCAGTATGACGGCCATTTTGTAGAGCCAGTAGGTTTGCTAAAGATGGACTTTCTGGGTCTTAAAACGCTTACAGTTGAAAAAGAATGCGTAGAGCTCCTCAAAAATCGCGGCATTGAACTTGATCCCGATTTCATCCCCGACGACGATAAAGAGACTTACGAGCTTTTCGGGCGCGGCGAAACGACTGGACTTTTCCAGTTCGAATCAGACGGCATGAAGAAGTGGCTGATAGCGCTTCATCCAGAAAAGCTTACCGACTTGGTTGCAATGAACGCACTCTACCGCCCAGGCCCGATGGAGTATATCCCGCAGTTCGTGCGCCGCAAAAAGGGCGAGGAGCCAATCGTCTACGATCATCCGCTAATGGAGAAATACCTGAAGGACACGTACGGCGTTTGCGTGTATCAGGAACAGGTGATGCTTCTTTCTCGCCTTTTGGGAGGTTTTTCTCGCGGCGATTCAGACAAGTTGCGCAAGGCGATGGGCAAGAAACAGCTCGCGGTCATGGAGGCTCTTAAGGTCCAATTCGAGAAGGGTTGCCTCGCAAATCCAGAATTTCGCATTGGTGAATGGCAAGATGAAGAAAAGGCGAAGGCGCTCATTGATAAAATCTGGAGCGACTGGCGTGCGTTCGCGTCTTACGCCTTCAATAAATCCCATGCCGTCTGCTACGCTTGGATCGCGTACCAGACCGGATACATGAAGGCGCATTATCCTGCCGAATTCATGTGTGCGCAGATTTCCTCCGAAATCGGCAACTTTGATAAACTTCCCGGCTTTGTGGCCGAAGCTCAGGAAATGAACCTTAAACTCATGCTGCCGGATGTGAACGAATCTGGCGCTAGGTTTGTCCCTACGAGCGATTTCAAAGGAATACGTTATGGCCTTTCTGGGATAAAAGGCGTGGGTTCGGCAGGCGAACTCATAGTCGAGGAGCGCAAGAAGAACGGACCCTACAAGGGATTTGTCGACTTTTGCATGCGCCTTGCCGGTACGAATGTCTGCAACAAGAGGGTTCTTGAAAGTCTGGTCCGCACGGGCGCGTTTTCGTCGTTTGAGCCAAATCGAGCACGGCTTTTCGCGAGCATTGAATACATGCTCAAGAAGGCCCAGCTCCGCGTCAAAGAGTTGGCAAGTTCACAGGCGAACTTTTTCGCCATGCTTGAAGAAGGCGGTGGCGATACATGGTCGGATGCCGAACTCCCACATGTCGCACCATTCACCCCGGCCGAAGACCTCAAAAACGAGCGCGAGTTGCTCGGTGTCTACATATCAGGACATCCGCTCCAGTCTTGCGCCAAGGTCATCAAGGAGATTTCTTCACATCCCATTGCCGATTTGAAAAATACGGAGAAGTTCGACGAATTCGTCAAGAACGAGAAGATCGACCGTTATCGCAAAACGTCCAACCCAAACCTCAAAGACGAGCGGGGGCTGAAAAAGCTGGATGTGCGTGTAGTGGGGCTGGTGGAGTCGGTCACAATAAAGACTGGCCGTCCCGGACCGAACGGCGAACCGGGGGAGAAATGGGGTATAGTTCAGATTGATGATGGTTCCGGCACGCTTGAGGTTTTTGCGTTTGCGAAAACCTGGAGGCAATACGGCGAGAAGATCGCCGACGCCAAGGACAAGCTTGTCTATGTCGCCGGCGAAATAGGCTACCGAGTGAACTATTCCAAGGACGACAGGTTCGAGAAGAAGAATCCGGAACTTGGAGAACTGAACTTTACGGCGCGCGAACTCTATTTGGTGGAGGATGTCTTGCCGGTTATTTCGGAAGCTTTGGAAATTCGTCTTCCCTATGGGAGTGAAGAAGATCTTGAGCGGGCAAAAAAGCTTGCCGAAGTGTTCAGGAGCAATCCGGGCTTCATGCCCGTGAAACTTAATTTCGTGTCGCGTGACGGTGTCGTCGTGGAAACCGGCATCCGTAATCGCGGCTCGATTTCCCCTACAATCGCATTTCTTTCATCCTTTACAAAAATCGTTCCTCCGCAAGACTGGTCTTTTCATCCCGGCAACAAGGTCTATCTGGCGTCGCCGATGGTCGGTAGGGCGTCTGCACCATGAAAGACAATCTAATTTCAGCTGCAGGAAGTTCAGCGGAAATCCGTATCCGCCAACTCGTCTCTTCGCTCAACGCCGCTGCCGATTCATACTATAACGGACGCGGCGAAGTCATGTCCGACTATGAATGGGACAAGGGTTTCGACGAATTGAAGAGGCTTGAACAGGAAACGGGTTTTGTCTTGCCGGATTCCCCAACCCGCAATGTTTCCGCTGACAATACCGCCGGACAAAAAGAAGCGCACGAATTCGACGCACTCTCTTTGGCGAAAACAAAGTCTGTCGCCGATGTCGCAGAATGGGCCGAAGGAAAACCGGTGTGGATAAGCTGGAAGCTTGACGGACTTACGCTTGTCGCCACCTATGACGGCGGCAGACTTGTCAAAATCGTCACCCGTGGCGACGGGCATGTTGGCACCAATATAACCAGACTAGCCCCGGCTATAGGACGGCTTCCGCTGCAAATAAGCCATAAAGGCCATCTTGTAGTGCGAGGCGAAGCCATAATTTCCTATCATGATTTCAATGAATTCCTCGCTCAATCCCAGGAACCGTACGCCAACCCGCGCAATCTCGCTTCCGGCTCGCTCTCTCTGAAGGATGTCGAGGAAGTAAAAAACCGCAAAATCGTCTGGCGACCTTTTGCGCTCGTTTCCGGACTCGGCGATGCCGAATCTGCGAGTTGGGGAAAAGGAATGGATGCGCTCGATTCCCTGGGATTCTACACGGTCGAACGGGAACTTGTGGAAGTTTCAGACTTTTCGCATCTGAATGCGGTTATTGAATCGTGGACGCGCAAGGTGACGGAATGCAAATGTCCTTATCCAGTCGATGGTCTCGTCATCGCCTACGAGGATTCCGTATATGCGAGGTCTGGTTCGGTAACCGGTCACCATGCTGTGCGCGGCGGGCTTGCGTTCAAGTGGGCCGATGTCACCGCCCGCACCGAACTCGAGCGAATCGACTGGTCATGTGCGGTGGGGTCTATATGTCCGGTCGCGGTGTTCCGCCCTGTCGAACTTGAAGGCACTACGGTCCGACGCGCAAGTCTCGTGAATATTTCCGAGTGCGAACGGTTGGGCATTGGCGGCAAAGGCACGTTGCTCGATGTCATCAAGTCGAACAAGATAATTCCCAAGGTCGTGGCAGTAGCCGCCAAAAACGGGGATTTCGAAATTCCCGTCTCGTGTCCGGTGTGTACCGCCCCGACAAGAATCGAAATTGCCGAAAGCGGCACGAAGAAACTCGTTTGTTCAAATCCGGATTGTGCCGCCAGGACGCTCCGGAAGTTCATGCGTTTTGTTTCCAAGGAAGGCATGGATATTGATGGACTGGCCGGTGAGACGATTGCGCGGTTCCTCCGGGAAGGCTTGATAAAGTCGGTTGCTGATATCTATCGCCTCGATTCGCGGCGCGACGAAATCGCGGCGCTTGAAGGCTTCGGTGCGAAATCCGCCGACAAAATCGCCGCCGCGATTGCCGACGCACGCTCGAATCGCAAACCGGAACAGCTTGTCGTCGCTCTCTCTATCCCAATGTGCGGCACGGAATCCGCTCGACTTCTCCTGTCCGCATTCCCGGATCCCAAAACGCTTTTCGCTGTTGCCGCCACTGCGGAAAATACCGATGTCTTTACCAGTATCCACGGCATAGGTCCTCAGGTCGCGAAATGCTTTATCGATTGGTGCCACGATCCGGGAAACCGGGAAACCGTCGCCTTCCTGCTTGATGAAGTGTCTTTCGATCCGTTCAAGGCTGCCGTCACGACTGGAACTTGTCAAGGCAAGACTTTTCTTGCAACTGGCTCTCTGAAGGAAGACGGTAAGTTCAAAACCCGCAAGGCACTCAAGGATTACGTACTTTCGCAGGGCGGCAAATGGGCCGCATCAGTCTCGAAGTCCGTCGATTTTCTTGTCAACAACGACATTTCTTCCAATTCATCAAAGAACAAGGCGGCAAAGGAACTCGGCATTCCAATTATTACCGAAGACGAGTTCGTCGCCGCTTATTGGCATGATGGCAACACGACAACATAAGGAGACAAAGATGAAGGCGTTTGTCATAGCGATGGACAATGAGGCGCAATGCGTAGTCGGCAATATGACCGACGCAAGCGAAACGCGCGAGTTCGGCCGCAGGGTCATTAGGGGCAGACTTGGCGGCGAAAGCGTTGTGGTAATCGTCTCTGGAATCGGCAAATCGAACGCGGCCGCGGCGACGCAGATGGCGATAAGTTTCGGGGCTGACATCGTGCTGAACATCGGGGTTGCCGGCGGTCTTGATCCCGAACTCAATGTGGGCGACATTTACGAGATCGAAAGCGCGGTGCAATACGACTTCGATCTTTCCGATGTTACCGGCAATATGGTGGGAACGCTTGACGAACGCGACACTCCGTACATTCCGCTTTTCACTCCCGGCAAACGCCAGGCGATGGTAATCGGGAGCGGAGACAGGTTCAACGACAGCGACGATGATAACGATCTTTTGCTGAATGTTCTGGGCTGTCCGTTGAGGGACATGGAGTGTGCAGCCGTGGCGCAGGTGTGCGAGACGGCTGGCGTGAAGTGCATCGCGTTCAAGTGTATCACAGATGTGCGCGGCAAGGGGAAGATGACGGGGCAGTACGTGGACAACTTGCACGGCTGTCTGGAGAAGCTTGCCGCCGCCGTTCCAGATCTTGTTTCTTGACGGAAATCATTGACTATTTGGCGGAAAAAGAGTATAATATTCCCAAATATATGGAGGAATGACATGTCCGAAGATTTGCAGAATCTGCTGGAGAAGATCAATCGCGAAGGCGTGGAGAAGGCGGAAGCCGCCGCAGGCGAAATAATAGCCAAGGCGAAAGCGGAGGCTGCCGCGATCGTGAAAAGCGCGGAAGAAGCGGCTGCGAAGACCAAGGCAGAAGCCGAGGCGGCGGCATCGGATTATGCCAAGCGCGCTGGGGAGACGATCCGTCAGGCGGCCCGCGATACGGAGATATCCATCGAGAATGCGATAACGGCGAAGCTTGTCGGATTGCTCGCGAAGGATGTCAAGGCGACGCTGGCCGATCCTGAGACGGTTAAGGAAATTGCTGCGAAGGTGGTTTCCGGTTTTGTGACGACAGGCGAGATTGAGGTTTCCGCAGCGGCGGAAATCGCGGCGGCGCTAAAGGCGCGTCTCGCCGCTGAAAAGAATATCACGATTGTGACCGACGAGGCGCTTGGCACTGGATTTTCCGTAAAGCTCGACGGCGGCAGAGTAGAGCATTCGTTCACCGGAGCCGCAGTGGCCGAAGAACTAGCCAAGCGTCTGCGCAGCGACCTCGCCAAACTGGTGAAGTAATGTCAATCGACTATATTGTTTCGAGTCTTCCGCCTTTGGTTTTTGGAGAGAAGGCGCCGATTACATGGGAGGCTTTCGTGGCGGCGGCAGGCGAAGTGAAAATGCCGCCGCGCTGGGCGGATCTTGAGACTCAACTCCGGAATGCGATGGCGTCGGCTCGCGGCGGCGAAGAGTTTATCCGTCCGGCGCGAGGATGCGATCTCTACTGGCAAGATCGCATCACGCAGGCATTTCAGGAAAAAGACATCATGAAGCGCGAGGAGTTTATCGACAGAGTGTGGTGGGATGCGGCCGGCGAGCTTACGCCATCGGCTAGTCCGCTTGGCGCCGGTGCGCTTGCAACCTACGCGATCAGGCTTGGAATCGCGCTCAAGCGCTCGCGCATCGACACCGGCAAGGGCGGCAAAGCGTTCGACCGTCTCGCCGCCGAAACGAAAATCACTCTTTAAGGAGCAAGAAAGATGACTAACGGCAAAATCGTGGCAGTAAACGGCAATATGATCACCGTCAGATTCGATGATGCGGTCGCTCAAAACGAAGTCGGCTATGCGATTCTCGGCGACAAGCGTCTCATGGCGGAGATCGTGCGCGTTCGTGGAGTCAATTGCGACATGCAGGTTTTCGAGTCTACGACCGATCTTGCCGTCGGTGACAAGGTGGAGTTTACCGGCGAACTTTTGGCGGCGGAACTCGGTCCCGGCATGCTCGCTCAGGTTTACGACGGATTGCAGAATCCGCTTGCTGAACTAGCAAAGGAAGCGTCCAAGATTTCAAAGGATGCCGAATTCTTCCTGCAGCGTGGAATGTATCTGCCTGGACTGCCGCGTGACAAGAAATGGGATTTTCATCCTACGGCGAAGGTCGGGGACAAGGTTTCCGCCGGCGAGCCGATCGGATGGGTGACTGAAGGCATCTTTGACAACAAGACTATGCCCGGGCACAAGATTATGGTACCGTTCGCGCTTCGCGGAGTGTACACTTTGAAGTCTATCGCTCCAGCTGGTGACTATACGGTGACCGAAGATGTCGCCACTTTGGCCGATGCCGAGGGCAAGGAAGTGAAGATTCAGATGATGCAGCGCTGGCCAGTCAAGGTTCCGATCAGGTGCTTTGTCGAACGCCTCGAGCCTACCGAAACGCTGGAAACGACTGTGCGCACGATCGATACATTCTTCCCGGTGGCGGTCGGCGGCACATATTGTATTCCCGGTCCGTTCGGCGCGGGCAAGACGGTCTTGCAGCAGACGACCGCCCGCTATGCGAAGGTGGATGTGGTAATCAGCGCGGCTTGCGGCGAGCGTGCCGGTGAAGTCGTGGAGACGCTTAAAGAGTTCCCGGAAATCATCGATCCCAAGACCGGTCAGTCGCTCATGAAGCGCACGATCATCATTTGCAACACTTCGTCGATGCCGGTCGCTTCGCGTGAAGCGTCGGTGTATACGGCGGTGACTCTGGCCGAATACTTCCGTCAGATGGGACTCAACGTCCTCGTGCTTGCAGACTCGACTTCGCGTTGGGCGCAGGCAATGCGCGAGCTGTCCGGACGTCTGGAGGAAATTCCCGGCGAAGAAGCATTCCCTGCCTATCTCGAATCCCGCATTGCGGCATTCTACGAGCGTGCCGGGCGCGTGCGGCTCAAAGACGGCAGCACGGGATCTGTAACTATCGGTGGCACGGTTTCGCCCGCAGGCGGCAACTTCGACGAGCCAGTGACGCAGGCGACGCTCAAGGTCGTCGGCGGTTTTCATGGTCTCTCTCGCGCCCGTTCCGACGCTCGCCGATATCCGGCAATCGATCCGCTCGACTCCTGGAGCCACTACAATTCAGTGATCGACCAAGCGCGAGTGGAACGAGCGCGTTCGATTTTGAGAAACGGCAACGAAGTGGGGCAGATGATGAAGGTTGTCGGAGAAGAAGGAACTTCGCTTGCCGACTTCACGACTTATCTCAAGGCCGAGTTCCTCGATGCCGTGTATCTGCAGCAGAATGCGTTCAGCGAGTCGGATGCCACTACACCGGTCGAGCGGCAACAAGTCATGTTTGATGTAGTCGAAAAGGCGTTGCTTGCCGCATACAAGTTCTCTGAAAAGGACGAGACGCGCAAATTCTTCCTGGATTTGCAGCAGACATTCATCGACTGGAACGACAAACCATGGCAGAGCGAAGAGTTCAAGGAACTCGAAAAAGCTCTCGAGAGTAAAATTGAAGCAGCAAAGGTGTAAAGAAAATGTCACTTAATATTGTTACCAAGACGGATGACCGTGTTCCGGTAAAGCATGTGCTGATGTCGGTGTCCGACAAGACCGGGTTGGAGACTTTTGTTCCCTCGCTGGTCAAAGCGTGCCCTGGCGTGAAGATATATTCTACTGGAGGAACCTACACGAAAGTGAAGGAGATCCTTGGCGACAAGGCGAGCGAGACCTTGGTGGCGGTGAGCGACTATACGGGGCAGCCGGAAATGCAGGGCGGGCTAGTCAAAACGCTTGACTTCAAGATTTATCTCGGAATTCTTTCTGAAAAGTACAACGATGCTCATCAGGCAGACATCAAGCGTCTTGATGCAGTCGCGCTGGATATGGTTGTGGTGAATCTTTATCCGTTTCAGGCTACGGTGGCGAAGGAAGGGGTTACGCCGGAAATGGCGCGCACGAATATCGACATCGGAGGACCGTGCATGGTTCGTGCGAGCGCCAAGAACTATTTGCGCGTTGCCTCGGTAACCGATCCGTTGGATTACGCCAATATCGCCAACGAGCTTGAGGCTCATGGCGGAACTATCGGTTTTGACACCAGATTCAAGCTCATGAAGAAAGCATTCGCCCATACTGCGCAGTATGACGCGGCGATTACGGATTTCTTCACGACGCGGACATGGGAAGAGGTAAAGAATACATACACGTATGAAGCCTAAAGAAGTCAGAAGGGCGTTTAGGCGACCTTTTGAGTGGCTGGGAATATGGCTGGGAATGGCAATCCTGGCCAATCTCAGCCACAAGGCTTTATTCAAGGCGTGCGACTTCTGTTCATGGATAATGTATTCCTTCGATCGTGCAGGCCGTGAACTCTCGCTCAAAAACCTGCGGGTCGTTTTCGGCGGCGAAGGTCCAATGACCAGGCGAGAGGAATTGATAATCCGCGGCAGCTACCGCAACATGGCCAGAACCGTCGGGCATGTATTCTGGACGAGCAAGAATGCCGCCAGTCGTGTTCGCGAGGTGGGGGAGATGAGCAAACCTTCACTTGAGTGGCTGGGCGCCCATGACCAGGCGGTAACTGTTTCCGGGCACATCGGATGTTGGGAGATATTGGCGCAGCTAGTCCATCTCGAAGGGCATCAGATGATTTCCGTGGCAAAACGGATCGGCAGCGAGAAGATGACGGAAATGCTTATGGATTCGCGCCGTTCGATAGGGGAAGAGATAGTTCCTGCGGATGGCGCGTTCAAGGCGCTCATGGCGGGAATGCGCGCCGGGAAGTGCCTGGGATTGCTGGTAGACCAGACGGTCAGTCCCAAAAAGGGCGGCATCTGGATCCGGTTTTTCGGCAAGCCGATTCCTGTAAGCGCAGCACCGGCGTTTTTCTCGGCGAAGTTCAAAGCTCCTATCATAACTGCATGGAGCCGCCCGCTCAAAGACGGCAGGTATCGCTGTGAGATGATAAACGCCTACACGGCGGAGGCGGCGCGCGACGTCTGGGCAATGACCCAGCGCTGTGCAAAAGATCTCGAGGATGTGATTCGTCGCCATCCTTCGCTTTGGGTTTTGAACTACCGGTTTTTCCGCCGTGTTCCGTCGGAGGAAGATTTGAAAACCCTTGAAGAGCGCGAGATGGCGGCAAAGTCATGAAGCTCCTTACCAGAGGCGGCCGCAAGTTTCTTTTTGCCGGTCAAGGACTGTCGCTGCAGACCGGAAAATATTTCGGAGAGTCGGTTCTGGTAGGCATGGTGACCGGCATTGTCGTGGTCGCTTTCAGGTATGGCATCGATCTGGTCCGTCACTATGTCATGGAGGAGCTTGGACATCATCGATTCATGAGCCATCTTGCCGAGGGACGCGTGTTCAATATTCCTGCGCTGGAACATTTCGCCGATCCCCATCGCTGGCTGCTCATGGTGCTGCCTGCTATTGGTGCTGCGCTTGGTTATCTCTTGATAAAGGTTTTCACATCGGTCGAGCATGCACGCGGAACCGGTAGCGCCATCTGGGCCTATCACAACAGAAATGGCTATCTGCCTGCGACGGTGATTCCAGTCAAAGGAGTGGCATCGTTGCTTACGGTGGGGTTCGGCGGTTCGGCCGGCTACGAGGGTCCGGTTACGCTTATCGGTTCGGCGTGCGGTTCGACCATCGGGAGATTGTTGAATCTTACCGTGCGAGGCAGGCGCATTATGATGGCGGCAGGACTCGCCGCCGGCATCGCGGCGCTTTTCCAGGCTCCGCTGGCGGGCGCGATGTTCGGATTCGAGGTGTTCTACTCTTCGTCTGACGTGGAATACGAAACGATTCTTCCTTGTTTTATCGCGTCTGCGGTGAGTTATTCGATTTTTGGATGTTTTTTCGGCTGGTCGCCTTTGTTTGAAATGCCGCATTTCGGGTATGAAAACGGGCTTTGGCTGTTTATGTATTTCATTCTAGCGCTGGTTGTGACGTATGGAGCTCGATTTTATATAAGCACCTACAACAGTATTGAACACCGGTTCAAACATATGAGAATTCCCGGAGTCGCCAAGGTTGCGTTGGGTGGACTTTTTACCGGAGTTGTAGGATTCTTCATGCCGGATATTCTCGGTTCGAGTTATTCAATGATCAGCGCCAGTCTGCAATGCGGATATGGTCATGTGTTTGAGGAATACGCGCCAGTGGCGATTGCAGGTTTTATAGGGTTCTTTTTCGTCAAGACGCTCACTACGGCATTTACCGTGGGTTCTGGCGGTTCGGGCGGCCTGTTCGCTCCTGCGCTCGTTTGCGGCGGGGCATTGGGCGCGTCGGTAGGACTCTTTTTCGACCGCATTCTGCCGGAGTCCTTTGGAATCCATCCGGCGGCATTTGCGCTGGTGGGCATGGCCGGCTTTCTCGCTTCCACAATCCGGATACCGATGACGGCAATTTTGATTGTCGCGGAAATTTCCGGAAATCACGCACTGTTGGTGCCGGCAATGTGGGTATGTGGAATCAGTTTTTGGCTCAATAATGGCTGGGCGCTTTATCGCACCCAGCCGCACAATCGCGAATCTTCGCCGGTGCACAGCGGCAAATCAACATGATTTGTATTGCGGAAATCCCCCAATTTTGCTATAATACCTTCATAATGCAAAGAAAATTCGGAAATATGCATATTTTGAATATGATTAGGAGCTTGAGCACTGCTTTTTTCGCGGCGGCGCTCTTTTGCGGTTGCTTGAGTTCTCCTCCCAAAGCGGCGGTGAATTGGACGCTTGATTTCCATTCAGACGCTGTTGGCAGAGATGCTTCCGCCCAAGGTGATTTTCTGACCTCTGGTCCCGTGCGGCTTTCCCAGATTACCGTGCGCTCCCCGGATAGCGGCACGCGTCTTCTGGTGTTGAGGCCGGACGGATCGGTGGCATTCGACAACTATAACCAATTTGCCGCCGCGCCTGGTCTGTTGGTGCGCAATGTCGCCGAGGATGCGCTTGTTTCGAGCGGGCGTTTCCCTGGCGTGGTGGGATCGTCTTCGGGGATCTCCACCCCTTATGCGATGGAGGTGAACATTACCAGGCTTGCTCTCGATTGCCGACAAGAGGGCAGGCGCGATGCGGTCGTTGCGCTCAATGTCATGCTGATCGACAACCACAAGATCGTCTCGACCGGGTTTGGCGAGGCGACGGTGCCTGCTGGCGACGGCAATTATTCGGCGGCATTCTCCAAGGCGCTCGCTCAATCGCTTGCAGATGCGATAAGGATGCTTCGCAAAGAATGACGATTCTTGCCAGCATCGGGCGCAATGCCGTAGATACGGCGAGAAACTTCAAGTTCAATATGGAGTTTCTCGGGGAAACGGCGGTCGAGGCGATCGGAATGGTCTTCCATCCGGGGCGTTTCCGTTTTGGAGATGCGGCACTTGCGTTTGAGCGCGCCGCTTTTGACGGTTTGCCGATTTCAACTGGCATTGGCTTTTTGCTCGGTCTCATTCTTTCATTCCAGTCCGCGGCGGCGCTCCAGCAATTCGGAGTGGAGATTTATGTTTCCGATTTGATTACTATCGGGCTTTTCCGCGAGCTTGGGCCGCTCGTGACGGCGATAATCCTTGCCGGCCGTTCGGGTTCGGCTTTTGCCGCCGAGATTGGCACGATGAAGGTTGATGAAGAACTCGACGCCTTGACCACCATGGGGCTTCCGCCGGTTCGATTCCTTGTTATGCCGCGCATTGCCGCCGCGATTCTCGCCATGCCGGTGCTCACGATTTTTGCCGAACTTGCCGGACTTGTGGGCGGGGCGATCGTGCTCGAGATTATGAATGTGCCCAATGTGGTCTTCTGGCGTCATGTCGCATCCACGGCCGATGTGTTCATGATTGTGTTTGGACTGGTCAAGAGTTGCATCTTCGGGCTTTTGGTCGGGCTGATTGGTTGCCAGGCCGGGATGAAGACCAGGAATACCGCCGATGGAGTCGGGGTTGCTGCGACCTCTGCAGTAGTCGGCGGCATAATCGCAATCGCCGTGACCGATGGGCTTTTGGCTGTAATTTGCTACGCATGGAATCTGTAATCGAGCTTGAGCATGTAGACGCCGGATATTACGGCGCAACCATTTTGAAAGATGTGAGTTTCTCCGTCCTCAAGGGCGAGGTGTTTATTTTGCTTGGCGGTTCTGGTTGCGGGAAGTCCACGATTATGAAACACATGATCGGGCTCAACCCGATATTGGGCGGCAAACTTTCGGTGTGCGGCATGGAATGGAATTCGCGCACCCGGGCGGAACTGTGCCGCAAGATTGGCGTCATGTATCAGTCTGGAGCGCTTTTCGGGGGTATGACTTGTTTGGAGAACGTCCTCTTGCCTCTCGAAGAGTTTTCGCGATTGAAGCGCAGGGAGCGTATTGAGAAAGCGATGAATCTTTTGCGCGCAGTGGAGCTGGAAGACGCGGCCGGTAAAATGCCGTCGGAAATCTCTGGCGGCATGAAAAAGCGCGTTGCCATCGCCCGTGCCATGGCGCTTGATCCAGAGATTGTTTTTCTCGATGAGCCTTCGGCGGGGCTGGATCCCGTGACTTCCTGTTCGCTCGACAATCTCATACTCAAACTCAAGCACGAACTCGCTATGACTTTTGTCGTCGTGACCCACGAATTGCCGAGCATTTTCAAAATCGGCGATAGGTGCGCCATGTTCGACAAGGCTCGCGCTTCGATGGTCGCATTGGGAACGCCCGCCGGACTGCGCGACGGTTCAGACGATCCGTTCGTGCGAAATTTCTTTTCCAGAGGAGAATTCCATGGCTAACGACAATCATGCAAACTATGGCAAAATCGGATTTGCGATTTTGGCCGGAACCCTTGCAATCGTGTGCTCGCTCGTGTATATTGCAGGAATCGGCGACCGAGGGCAGGAGGTTATGGCGGAAAGTTATTTCGATACCTCTGTCAGCGGCCTTTCGGTCGGGAGCAATGTTGATTTTCGCGGTGTCAAGATCGGAGAGGTCAAGGCAATCGATTTCGCTTCCTTCATTTATCCCGGACACAAGCATGACGAGTCCAACCGGCAGCGCATTGTAGTGACTATGGCCTTGAGCCGCAAGGGATTCCGCGAGGACGACGGCTACACCGCAGAGATGATAATCAAGGATCTCGTAAGCCATGGACTGCATGCCACGATTTCCTCGAGCGGCATCACCGGGCTTTCGCACATCGAATTGCAGATCCCCGACACTCCTGTGGAAGACAAGCAGATTCCATGGCGCTCGCGCTATATTCTCATTCCGCCGGCACCATCAATGATGGATTCGCTCTCCAGCGCGGCCACCAAACTCATGAACCAGATAAGCACGATGGATTTTGCCTCTGCATGGAGCAATATTTCAGTCTGTGCGGAGAATGCCGCCAGCGTGACGAAAAAAGTGGACGTTCTTTTGGAGAGTCAGGCATCGTCAATAGGATCGGCGATAGGAAACATGGAAGAACTGTCGGCGAGCGTAAAGGAGTTGAGTCGCAAGCTTGAGGAAAATCCCTCGCTCATTTTGCGTTCGCAAGATCCTGCTCCTTTGCCTGAAACGTCATGGTAATCGTTTTAATCGGCCAGGTTGGTGGAATGGCAGACACCGGGGACTTAAAATCCCCTGCCAAGTCTTTGGCGTGCGGGTTCGAGTCCCGCACCTGGCACCACGAGAGAAAGCAGTAAGACTTTGCAACAGGGATTGCCGTCAAAAACATTGTCGCCGTCATAACGGCTCTTCCGCTGGCGGTTTTCGCCGCCGAGCCGCATTTATAGCATCTTGGACTACGAAGTCCAGCTTTCTCGACTACGAAGTCCAGCCTTCTTGACTACGAAGTCCAGTCTTCTAGACTACGAAGTCCAGCATCCTAGACTACGAAGCCCCGCCTTCCAAGTTTGAAACGGATTTTGCGCGTATTGCTTTTTTGCGCGATTTTTGGTATAATATAACAAATATGAAGACATACAATGTAGGTTTGGTAGGCGTTGGCGCGGTCGGCACCGAAATGATAAAGGTCCTCAAGGAGCGCAAGTTCCCTTGCGGCAAGGTTCAAGTGTTCGCTTCGCGCGAACGCGACGAAGAGATTCTCGGTGAAATGTATCACGTTTTGCCTGCGACGGAGAAGAGCTTTGACGGTCTCGACATTGTGCTTTTTGCAGGCAAGACGGATGTGGCGATCGAGCTCAAGGACGCGGTCGTCAAGGCTGGCGCAAAAATGATCGACAACTCGCGTGCGTTCCGTCAGGATCCCGAGGTTCCGCTCGTGGTGCCGCAGGTGAACGCGGAAGACCTCGATTGGAACAAGGGCGTGATTGCAAACCCCAACTGCACAACGGCGATCATGCTTGAAGCGGTTGCGCCGCTGCACCGCGCCAAGAAGCTTAAAAGGCTCATAGCATCCACTTATCAGGCGGCGTCCGGCGCCGGTGCTCCGGGCCTCGCTGAACTTGAGACGCAAATCCGCGAATATGCGGCAGGCAAGCCGTTGACGGTCAAGGCATTCCAGCATCAGCTTACATACAACCTTATTCCGCACATCGACAAGTTCGATACCACGAACTGGTATACGCTTGAAGAACTCAAGATGCGCAACGAGGCGCGCAAGATGCTGCACGCGCCGGAGCTGATGCTCTCTTGCACATCGGTGCGCGTGCCGATTGCCCGTGCCCACAGCGAGAGCCTCAACCTCGAATTCGAGGAAGACATCACGCCGGAAGAGGCGCGCGAAATCCTTTCGAAGAGCGAGGGCGTCAAGGTTGTGGACGATCCGTTGAATGGCGTCTACCCGATGCCGCTTGACGCGACGGCAAAATACGAGGTGCTCGCCGGCCGCATCCGCCAGGACATCAGCCGCAACGACAAGAAGGGGCTTGACATGTTCGTGTCTGGCGACCAGTTGTTGCGCGGCGCGGCATTGAACGCGGTGGAAATCGCCGAACATCTCATAAAGCGGGGATTGGTTTGAGGCATTTTGCGGTCTTGATTCTGGTTTTTGCAAGCTTGGCGGCGTCGGCGCAACGCCAGCCGCTGAGCCGCTACCAGTCTATTATCGACCGCCACATGTTCGGTTTGCCGCCGCCGGGATTTGATCCCGATAAGAACCCCAACGATGTGAAGGGCGGTAAAAACGCCGAAAAGCAGCTTACCGCCGAGCAGGAGAAGATTCAGAGCAGCATAAGGTTCTCGATGATAAATATCACGCCGTCCGGCGAAACGGCGGTCGGGTTTACCGACAAGTCGGATCCCAAAAGCGAGGTTCACTATTATCTCAAGGTGGGCGAAACGCGCAACGGATGGACGGTAAAGGAGGCCGATCCGGTTCGCGCGTGGATGCGCATTGCCAAGGGCGATATCGAGGTGGAGTTGGAACTCGGCGGCGATTCAGCCAAGGGCGGGGCCACGACGAAGATGGAGACGACGGCCGCGAAAGCGGAGCCTGCGAAGTCTGCCAAATCTGGTTCGCCGCCCAATGCGCTTTTGAACAACGGCGGACTCAGAGCAAAAAGACGGTTCCGCGAGCAGCGCGAGGCGGAGCGCGAGGCGAAGATGGAGGAGGCGCGCAAGCAACTTGAAGAAGAGCGTGCTGCGATGCGCGAGGAACTTGCCTTGCACCGCGAAGAGATTGCACTTCAACGCGAGGAGTTTGAGCAGCGCGAAGCCTTGCGCAAGGCTGAAGAAGAAGAGCGCCGCGAGCGCGGGCGCAGGGAGGAAGACGAGCGCCAGCAGGAACCGAAAGAGGGGGAAATCCAAGAATGAAGAGGAAGACGCTTGAAGAGTTCAGGAAAATCCTGACAGAAAAGGGCGAATACCATAGCGACGAGTCTCGGCTTCCGAAACGCGCCAAGCCCGGCAGGTGGAACACCTTCAGATATTTCTGGGACTGTTGCAGCATATTTCCCAAGTGCGCAGTGTACGAGGCGGCGCACAACCTCGATACTGACAAGTGGGCGCATTTTTGCTTCCACTCCATCACTGGCGCCGAACGCATGGGCGTCCCGGTGCATATCGAGGGCTGGAACCGGCTCAAGGAAATCGACGGACCGGTCATGTTTCTCTGCAATCACATGTCCACTGTGGAGACGGTGATGCTGCCTGCGTTGATCTTGACATACAAGCCGTTCAATGTCGTCGTGAAGGAGAGCCTTACCCGTCTGCCGTTTCTCAAAAAAGCGGCGGTGCACATGGGACTCGTGCCGATCGGGCGGAAGTCGCCCAAGCAGGATCTGATCGACATGATGCGCGCTTCCACCGAGCGGCTGACCGAACAGAAAAACAGTTTTCTCATTTTCCCGCAGGGAACGCGCTCGAAGGTTTTCAGCCATGCCAAGTTCAGTTCGATCGGTGCGAAGATAGCCGAGCGTGCCGGATGCCCGATCGTGCCGATTGCGGTCGATACGCGGATCATGCCCACGCGCTCGGGCAAGGGCTGGTTCGCCAAGGCATTCAAGGATTTTGGTCCGGTCGATCCTGCGTTCGACTTGAGGTGTTCTCTCGGTCCGGCAATCCCTTGCTCGAAATCGAAGGAGATGCATGAAAAGTGTTTCGACTGGATTGCCGGCAAGCTTGAGGAATGGGGCTGTCCCGTAGAGCGCTAGGAAAATTTTCAGAAGGAAGGAAAAGATGGCGACAATAGAAGAAAGAAGGCACTCGGCGGCGCATTTGACGGCGCGCGCAGTGCAGAATGTGTTTGAAGATGTGCAAGTGGACATCGGCCCGGCCACGAGCGACGGCTTCTACTATGATTTCGATCTCCCCCATCGCATTACGCCGGAGGATTTCGGCAAGATCGAGGCGGAGATCAAGCGGCTCATTGCGCTCGACGAACCATTTGTGCGCAAGGTCGTCACCCGCGAAGAGTGCGCGAAAATGCTTGAGGGCCAGACCTACAAGCTCGACCGTCTTTCCGACATACCGGAAGGCGAGGATATTTCCACCTACACCGTTGGCGACTACGCGGAAATGTGCCGCGGTCCGCACGTGGCGCATTCTTCAGAGATCGGCGTAGTCAAACTCATGCGTGTCGCCGGCAGCTACTACCGTGGCGACGAGCACAACAAGATGCTTCAGCGCATTTATGGCATCGTCGGAACCGATCAGGCGGAAATCGATGCGATTATCGCCCGTGAGGAAGAGGCCAAGCGCCGCGATCATCGCCGTCTCGGCGTGGAGCTGGATCTCTTCCATCTCGATCCGGAAGACCCGGGGCAGGTTTTCTGGCATCCCAAGGGCTGGAGCATCTACGTGACCTTGCAAGAGTACATGCGCAAGAAACTCGTCAAGGACGGTTATCAGGAGGTCAATACTCCTGCGCTGATGCCGCGTTCGCTTTGGGAGCGCAGCGGCCATTGGGACCACTACAAGCAGAACATGTTCATCACCGAGTCCGAAAAGCGCATTTTCGCGGTGAAGCCCATGAATTGTCCGGGTGCGCTTGAGATTTTCAACAGCCGCATGCGTTCCTACAAGGATCTGCCGCTCAGACTGGCGGAGTTCGGCCATTGTGCGCGCAACGAGCCTAGCGGCACGCTGCACGGCATCATGCGCGTTCGCGGATTCGTCCAGGACGATGCCCATATTATTTGCACGGAAGAGCAGATCGAGGAGGAAGTCGCGAAGTTCTGCCGCCTTTTGAAGGATGTCTACAAGGACTTCGGCTTTGACAAGAATCTCGTGGTGAAGCTCTCCACCATGCCGGAGGATCATGTCGGCGACGAGTCGACCTGGCGGCACGCCGAAGCGTCGCTCGCGGCGGCATGCAAGGCGTGCGAGATGGATTACGAAATCCAGCCCGGCGAAGGCGCGTTCTATGGCCCTAAACTCGAGTTCACGCTTATTGACGCGCTGGGCCGTCCGTGGCAGTGCGGCACGATCCAGCTCGATTATCAGTTGCCGAGCGCCGAACGCTTGAATGCCGAATACATCGGGCCGGACGGGCAGAAGCATCATCCGGTGATGCTCCATCGTGCGGTGTTGGGTTCGCTTGAACGGTTTATCGGCATTTTGATCGAGCATTACGCCGGCGCGTTTCCGTTTTGGCTTTCGCCGGAGCAGATCAGGATATTGCCGGTCAGCGACAAGGCGCTCGGCTATGCGCACAGCGTGCGGGATGCGCTTGCCGCCGAAGGCTTTCGCGTCGAGGTCGATTCCAGCGCCGAGAAGCTAGGCGCGAAGATCCGCCTTGCGACCGTCGAGAAGGTCCCGTATCAGATCGTGGTCGGTCCGCGCGACGAGGCCGTCGGCACGGTGTCGGTGCGTGCGCGCGGCGAGGGCGATCTAGGCGCGATGAAGATTGAAGAGCTTATCGGAAAACTCAAGAAGGAAATCTAGAAATGAAATATAATTGCCTGAACAATATCAGCAAGGCTGGACTGGTGCATCTTTCGTCCGACTATTCGGAGACTACCGACATCAAGGACGCCGATGTCGTGTTCGTGCGTTCGGCGAAGATGGACGAGGTGGAAGTCGGCGAGAAACTTCTTGCCGTTGCACGCGCCGGTGCCGGCGTGAACAACATCCCTCACGCCGACTATGCCAAGAAGGGCATTGTCGTGTTCAATACGCCCGGCGCCAACGCGAACGCCGTCAAGGAACTTGTGATCGCGATGATGCTCATGGCCAGCCGCGATTTGAACGGCGGCATCGCATGGGTCAAGGAAAACGCCGCCGATCCAGATATCGCCAAAACTGCCGAAAAGGCCAAGAAGGCTTTCGCCGGCGGCGAAATCATGTGCAAGACGCTTGGCGTCGTTGGCCTTGGCGCGATCGGACGCCTCGTTGCCAATGCAGCGGTCGATTTGGGAATGAACGTGATCGGCTACGATCCCTTCCTTTCAGTCGATGGCGCGCTCGCGCTCGACCCGATGGTTCGTCACGTGACCGACATCGCCGACCTCTATAAAGACAGCGATTTCATTACTCTCCACCTGCCTGCCATCGCTTCGACAAAGGGCATGGTGAACGCCGATGCGTTTGCGCAGATGAAGCAGGGCGTGGTGCTCGTCAACTGTGCGCGTGACGCGATTGTTGATGAAGATGCGCTGCTCGCGGCGATTGCGTCCGGCAAAGTCGCGAAGTACATGTCTGACTTCGCCAACCCCAAAGTCGCGGCGGCGAAGGGTTGCGTCGTGACTCCCCATCTTGGCGCCTCCACCGAGGAAGCCGAGGACAACTGCGCGGTCATGGCGGTGAACGAAATCCGCAATTTTGTGGAAAACGGCAATATCGTGAACTCGGTCAATTTCCCTGCGGTCAGTCTTGGCGGCGTCAAGCCAGGCAGAGTCGGCGTGTGCTTCAACGGCGACGCGGATACCACGGCGAAGATTCTCGCGGCGGCAGGCAAGATCGCGGCGAGCGCGTCGGGCCTGCGCGGAACGATCGGTTATGTTCTTATCGATGCCGAGAGTGCCGATGTCGCGGCGATCGCCGCCGTTCCAGGCGTGACGAAGGTGCGGAAGATCCGCTGACAACGTGGGCTACAGCCGGAAAAATGCGGTTCAGGCGAGCGGCGGACATGGCGGAGACGCCTCGTCCGCCGCCGCGGCTCTGTCCGCTCCGGCTGCGGCCAAGCCGGCTTCGATCTGGAATATGCAGATCGGGGGCGGGAAAAAGAAAACCGACATGAAGCAAACGGAGGTGCTTTTGTTCACCTCCGAACTCGCCGACCTCATTGAAGCGGGCATGACGCTTGGCCAGGCGCTGAAGGCTTTGGCCAATCAGGGCGAAGACAATAGCGCCCAGCGTTTTGTTGCGCAGGATCTGTGCGACCGCATCGTGCGCGGCGAAACTTTTTCAGACGCCTGCACGCATCATCCGAAAACCTTTCCTCCGCTTTATTCCAATATGATCCGCGCCGGCGAGGCGTCCGGTGCGATGGTGGAGGTCTTGAGGCGCATTGCCGACCATTATGAACGCTACGGCAACATGCGCGACAAAATCAAGAGTGCGCTCACGTATCCGGTGATCGTTCTCTGTTTCGGCATCGCCGCGGTGATCGGGGCTTTGGTGTTCATCATCCCGAAGTTCCAGCGCGTATTCGAATCGCTCGGCGCGAGCTTGCCTACGCCTACGCTTATTCTGATCGGCGCGAGCGATTTTGTGATCCATTACGGGTGGACGCTTGCGATTGGCGCGGTCGCTTTTGCGGCGTGGTTCAAAAGATGGAAGGCCACGCCGGCCGGACGCCGCAAGGTAGACGGCTGGAAACTCCGTGCGCCGCTCATATCGGGAATTGTCGCAACGGGCGCCTATTCGTCGCTTGCCTACACATTGAAAACTTTGCTTGTCAACGGCGTAAATGTTCTGCAGGCGCTCAAAATCGCCGCCGACACTTGCGGCAACGCGATTATCGAAGATGCGCTCAACGAGGCCAGAAGGCGCGTCACCGACGGCACGTCGATCTCGGGTCCTCTCGCTGCGAGCGGGGTCTTCCCGCGGATGATGACTGACATGCTCGCGGTGGGCGAACAGGCCGGAGACATGCCTGCCAGCCTTGAGCATATCGGGCGGCGCTACCAGAAAGACATGGATCGTGCGATCGCCGCCTTCACCAACGCGCTCGAGCCTATTCTCATCGTGCTTATCGCCGGCGTGGTCGGATTCGTTGCGATTGCGATTTTGATGGCGGTATTCAAAGTCTCTTCTTCACTCGGCTAGGAGGACGGAAATGGAAACGGTAAAACATTACGGCGAGGACGTCTTCAGCGAGAAGGCGATGCGCAAGTATCTCGCCAAATCGGTCGCGGACAAACTGATCGCGACCATGAAAGAATCGAAGGCGCTCGATCCGTCTATCGCCGATGAAGTGGCGCAAGGCATGAAGAACTGGGCGCTCGACATGGGTGCGACGCACTTTACGCACTGGTTCCAGCCTTTGACCGGAGGAACGGCGGAGAAGCACGACTCGTTCCTCGAACCCGTTGGCATCGCCATGGCCGACATGAAATTCAGCGGCAAGAACCTGATCGGCGGCGAAACCGACGCATCGAGCTTCCCCTCCGGCGGACTGCGCTCAACCTTTGAAGCGCGTGGCTATACGGCATGGGACCCTACTTCCCCGGCTTTTATCAAGCGTCATGAAAATGGCGCAACCTTGTGCATCCCTACCGTCTTTCTCGCCTATACCGGCGCCGCGCTCGATACCAAGACGCCGCTTTTGCGGTCGGTGCAGGCCGTCACCAAGGCGACCGAGCGGCTGATGAAGAAGTTCGGTCAGAAAAAGGCGCATACGTCCATTACGCTTGGCGCGGAGCAGGAGTATTTCCTTGTCGACCGCGAGTATTATCTGCGCAGGCCGGATTTGCTCCAGACTGGCAGAACCGTATTTGGCGCCGCTCCGGCCAAGCATCAGCAGCTTGACGACCATTATTTCGGCTCGATACGCCCGCGCATCCTCAAATTCATGACCGAGGTCGAGCACCGGCTGTGGAAGCTCGGCATTCCTGCGAAGACGCGCCACAATGAGGTCGCCCCCGCGCAGTTCGAACTTGCCCCGATGTTTGAGGACATAAATCTTGCGTGCGACCACAACATGCTCATTATGGAGGTTCTGCGTCAGACCGCGGAAAATCTGGGTCTCGTCTGCCTGTTGCACGAAAAGCCTTTCGACGGCGTCAACGGTTCGGGCAAGCATTGCAACTGGTCGCTCGCGTACGGCGGAAAGAACTTGCTTTCGCCAGGCGACAATCCTCAGGAGAATGCAATGTTCCTCACGGTGCTTTCGGCGATAATCCGTGCGGTGGATCTTCATTCGGATCTTCTGCGCACGACGACCGCCGGCGCCGGCAACGACCATCGCCTCGGGGCGAACGAAGCGCCGCCTGCGATCATCAGCATCTTTCTGGGCGACGAGCTCACCGAAATCATGGAATCGATCGATGCCGGACGGCGTTCGCGGTCGCGCACCAAGGCGAAGGTGCGGCTCGGTGTAGATTCCCTTCCTCCGCTGCCGAAGGATACGACCGACCGCAACCGCACCAGCCCGTTCGCGTTCACCGGCAACAAATTCGAGTTCCGTGCGCCCGGCGCGTCGCACAACTGCGCCCAGTCGATGATCGTTCTCAATACGATCGTCGCCGAATCGCTTGACGCCATCTGCGACAAGCTCGAAGTCATGAAGGGCGATTTCAACGACAATCTCCAGGCTCTGCTCCAGCGTCTTATCCGCAAGCACAAGCGCATCTTGTTCTCCGGCGACGGCTATTCCGGCGACTGGACTGAAGAAGCCGCCAAGCGCGGACTTCCCAATTTGCGCGATACGCCAATGGCGATTGCGCCCTTGATGGATCGCAAAAACCAGGAGCTTTTCGCCAAATACGGCGTATTTTCCAAGAGCGAAATCGAATCGCGCTACGAAATCGCACACGAGGATTACGAGCGTCGCATCCGCATCGAAGGCGAAATCGCGCTGGAAATCGCGCGCGGCATGATCCGTCCGGTCGTAGCCGACGAGTTCAGCAAGCTTGCGACGGCGATTGGACAAGCAACGAAAGACGGCCTTAAGATGGGCGTCTCGGGGCTCAAGGCCTTGAGCCTCAAGCTCGGCGCCGGACTTGACGATCTCCATGTCAAGTGCGAGCACCTTGAAAAGGCGCTTTCGCGTAAACTGGCCGATCCTCAGGGCGTACTCAGGGAAATGGACGATTTGCGCAAAACCGTCGACAAGCTCGAGCATCTTGTCGACGACACGAAATGGCCGCTCCCCAAATACCGCGAAATGCTTTTCATATACTGATGAAACTGAGAACGTGCAAAACCCTCCGCGACCGCATGAAAGGTCTTATGGGGGTGAAGAAGATGAAGTACGGCGATGGAATCAAGATTCTCAATTGCCGGTGCATCCATACATGCTTCATGCATTTTCCGATCAATGTGGTGTTTCTGGACAAAAAGGACCGCCCGGTGAAGATTATGCTTAATGTCAAGCCTTGGCGTCTTTTTATCTGGGGAGGCTGGAAGGCTCGCAAGGTCATCGAGACGTGCGCTTTGCGCTAGCTCCAATGGCCGGTTTCACGGATGCGCCGTTTCGCCGCCTTTGTTTTGATGGCGGCGCCGCGCTTTCGTACTCTGAGATGGTCAGTGCCGCCGGTCTGGCGCATGGCTCAAAGCCCACAGAAGAACTCATGGAGACTTTGGATGGTGAAGGTCCGGTGTCGCTGCAGCTTTTTGGCGCCAAACCCGACGAAATGGCCATCGCCGTCAAGGCGGTGACCGGATTTCTCGCTGCGGCGAAAAACCATCCTGTCGTCGAACTCAATCTCAATGCCGGATGCCCGATGTCCAAAGTCACGCGTTGCGGTGCGGGCGCCGCGCTCGTCAAGGAGCCGCGGCTTGTGGGCGAACTACTTGCGGCGATGCGCGAAAATTCGCCGTTGCCAGTCACCTTGAAGACAAGGTTCGGACCTCACCCTGGAGATATCAAAATATTCGAGCTCCTGGCCGAAGCGGAAAAAGCCGGCGCGAAATCCATAGTCGTCCACGCGCGATTCACTTCCCAGCTTCATGGCGGCGACACCAATCTTGCGTTGCTTGCGGAAGTCAAGCGCCGCGCGAAAATCGAAGTTTGGGGCAATGGCAGCGTGACCGGTCCGGAAAGTGCGGCGGCAATGGCCGCGACCGGCGTCGATGCCATATTGATCGGACGCGCCGCGCTCGGCAATCCCGCAATTTTTGCGCAGCTTTCAGGCGAAAAACGCGAATTGCCCGGTTTGTTTCAGCGGCATATCCGCTATTTGCTTGATTTTCGCGAAAAACTCGCCGCCAAATATCCGCATGTCCCAAGTGCCGACGATTTTGTGTGCGTCAAGGCTCGAACTCATCTTTTTCGCTACTTTTCCGGATTGCCTGGCGCCGCCGAGTTGCGCCGCAAACTCCACCATGTCCGCACAATCGCCGATTTAAAGTCGGTAGTAGACATAAGCCGGAAAATTTGATATAATATCAATTGTGAAAAAGCGAGAAAGGGATAAAGACATGCCGCTCGCCCGCTCCGTTTTGATGGGGGGGGGGGGG
>OCTX012277243.1_pt1 | contig 38981 bp, 33 predicted proteins | sample 1539691 | NCBI WGS metagenome assembly OCTX01 (sample SAMN02144231, study PRJEB22623) | gut metagenome | biome: sheep rumen | host: Ovis aries | place: New Zealand
ACGTAACTTACGTAATAATTATACTTCATATGAGCCGCTAAATCAAGCAAAATCGGGACAATATATAGCATAAACAGCGATTTTTCAAGGTTCCTACTACCATCCATTGGATGGTTGATGATATTTGGAGACTAATTTAGCCGGGTTTCTATTAACGTAAATTTTGAGGTTTCAGTGTTGTATAAGGCGAAAGCCTTTCATATCGACGGAGCCGCTGCCCCGGTACGTAAAATACAGCGGGAAGACGCCGTCCGGGATGTCCACCTGCCCGGATCTATTCTGCCAGGTCGCATCCAGACCGTGTACATCGACGGAGCCGCGGCATTCGCCGTTCGGCTGCGTGCGCACTTCAAAGATCCCGCATCCGCTGCCGCGCAGTTCAAGTTCGATCTGAGCCAGATTTGAGAACACAAACTCTTTGAAGCCGATCGTGGCGCCGTCACGGAGATTGCGGACATACTGGACTGGATCAACGCCGTCGCAGACCGCCCGGGCGTCCTCCGGCTCCAGATCGTCACAGTCCTGGGTGAGGAACGGATAGTCCATTTTCATGACCTCCGAGTGGGAGAAGGCCGCCCCGCCGGCAGCCGTCAAATGGCAGCAGATATACGCGGGATAACTGCCCTCGCCGGTCAGCGGACCGGGATTCAGCCCGCAGGAGCTGACCGCAGCCTGGGAAATGGAGCCGTCCAGGGCGATTGTGATTTTCTCTGCGCAGCCCTGGCGGCTGAAGTTGGTGCGGTTGGTCTGGCGATGATAGAAAACATACCACTGCCCGGCGCAGCACTCGATGCCGCCGTGGGTGTTTCCCAGCGCATTGACAGCATGCTCCTCTGTTCTTCCGTCAAGGAACACGTCTCCGATATCGACCAGCGTGCCTCCGAAGCGATAGTCGGCGTCCGGCACAGAGCTGACAGCGTAGCAAAGCTCATGACTTTGCACCGAGGAATAGACCAGATAATACAGCTTTCCGATCTTGCGGATGGAGCTGGCTTCAAAAAACTCATGGCCCTCAAAGCCTGTGCCGAAGCTCTCTGTAATACTGGGCAGCAGCGGTCTGGGTTCCTCGGAGAGCGTCAGCATGTCCGGCTGGAGGCGCATCACCTGAGAATGGTGCATTCCGTCATCCTGCTCAGGGCGCATGGGTGCGTTTCCCGAATAGAGATAGACCTGTCTGTCCTCGTCCACAAAGACGCCGGGATCAAATTGCGTCAGATCTCCCTTGCGGCTACCCAGGGGCGTTCCGTCCGCATGCCGCACACGGCCCAGATACGCAAAGTCGCCGCATGGCGTGTCGCAGACAGCAACGCCGATCTCGGGCAGGAAATCAAGACAATAATACAGATAATAACGCCCATCCGGGCCCCGCACCACATCCGGCGCCCACAGGGCATGGACACCCCGGGGATTGAGATCCGATGGTTTTTTGGGCTCTATTCCAAAGAGGAGCCGCTGAGGCGGCGCATCTGCGGGAATGTTCTGATTCACCGGGTCCTGATCCTTCCGATAGATGACGCCCTCATAGCGCCACTGTGTCAGGTCGTCCACAGGCGCCGACCAGCACACATAATCATTCAGGCAGAAGCCTGCCGCGCCGAAACGGTCGTGACTCCCATAGAGGTAAATCCGCTCGCCGAACACATGGGGTTCCCCGTCCGGAACGTACTCATAGGACGGAAGATAGGGATTAAACACCTGCTTTTTCATGAACTCTCCTCTCTCAATCGGAAACTAGCCAGAATATGTCATGATTATGACACGGGAAGCCTGTTCGGTCTATGTCCGGATTGGCTTTTTTTCACTCCCTTTGGTGAAAGTACAAAACAAATCCAGATGAAAAAAAGCAAAAGAGTGCGTTTACAAGCGGCCGGTGTTTTTATATTCTTACGCTGAGGTGATTTGTATGTGGAAACGCGCAAAATGGCTGGGGATCCCCCAGAAAGAGATAAAGGAAAAAGGAATCTATCACGGTGATCTGGGTGGGCGCTTTGCGTACTTTCGCTGCGAGAAGGACTTGCCGACGGGCTGCTCGCTGACGCTGGATATCACGGCAAATTCCCGCTACCGGCTCTGGATCAACGGGAAAAGCGTACTTTCCGGCCCTTGCAAGGGGGATCGCAACCGCCAGTATTACGAGACCGTGGACGTGACGCCATGGATTCAAGAGGGCCGCAACGTTTTTTGCGTGCAGATATTGTACTGTGATCCGGACACGGTGGAATGGGAGATCGGCGAGCGGGCGGCTATCTATGGTGTTGTAGGCCGTCAGTGCGGCCACCGGCTTGCCGTTGAGGGTGACGTTCTTGACAGCACCGGAAATATAGTAGAAACAATCACCACCGGTCTTGCCGACTGGCGGGTCTGGCTGGATAACAGCTATTATCTGAAGTCCGACGAGCATACCCAGTTTCTCGGCGCCATCATCGAGCGGCTTGACGCCGACCAGACGCCGATCCATTGGAAAGAGACAAAATATGATTGCAACGCCTGGCGTCCGGCGCAGACTTTGGAGCCGGGAGTGGCGGAGGATCCCTTCTGCTTTGTGGGTGTGACGCCCATGTTCCGCATTGTCAAGCGGGAGATCCCGCTGCTCTACGAGAAAGGGCAGGGCTTTGCCCGCTGCTTCGACCGGATGGGAGAAACGTTCCCGCTGCTTTCCGAAAGCAAGATGGAGATTCCTGCGGGGGAGGGACAAGAGATCCTGCTGGACGCCGGGGCGATCCTGAACGCCTACCCTCGCTTCCGCTTTGCGGGCGGCAAGGGCGCGAAGGTGCAGATCACCTATTTTGAAAAATTCGGCGGTCCCGACTCGGACGCGGTTCGTTCCGACCTTCGTGGTGAGGTGAAGGGCATCACCGATACGATCATCCTGGACGGGAGCGAGTTGTGCTTTGAACCCTTCTGGGTGCGCACCTTCCGCTTCATCCGCCTGACGGTGGAAGCGGGTGACAGCCCGGTCACGGTCTTTGCGCCGGACTTCAACAAGACCGGCTACCCGCTGGCGGTAGAATCCCGCATAGAATCTTCCGCCCCCTGGGTGGAAAAACTCTGGGATATCTGCGTGCGGACGCTGGAAAACTGCATGCTGGAGACCTATATGGACTGTCCCTACTACGAGCAGCTCCAGTACGGCATGGACACCCGCCTGGAGGCGCAGTACACCTATGCCGTGAGCCGTGACACCGCCCTGGTGCGCAAGGCTCTGCTGGACTTCCACTACGGGATGCAGCCGGAGGGTCTGAACGCAGGAAAGGCGCCGTCGGCCTATCTGCAGATCCTCTCCACCTTCTCTCTGCACTACATCTTCCTGCTCTGCGAATTTGCGGCGCTGCACGACGACAAAAAGCTCCTGCGCCTGTGCCGGGGCGATATCGACCGGATCCTGGATGTGTTCGACAGCCGGATCGGGGAAAACGGTCTGGTCGGCAGGCTGGACTTCTGGAACTTCGTGGACTGGAACGACGCCTGGAACGACACGGCCGGGGCTCCCGCCGCGCTGCAACGCGGCCCGTCCGTGATCATCAACCTCATGTACGCCTATGCGCTCGGCTGCGCGGCAGACTTCATGGACGGGCAGCGACGTCCCGGCCTGGCATCCGAATACCGGGAGCGGCGTTCCTACATTCTGAGCGCTGTGGAAAAGCTCTGCTGGGATGAACACGCTGGACTGTACCGCGAGGGGCCGGATTTCATCCAGTTCAGCCGCCATGCCCAGGCCTGGGCCGTGCTGAACGGACTGAAAGAGGGCAACGCGGCGGCACAGCTTTTGAAAACTGCTCTCAAACGCGAGGACATTCTGCGCTGCAGCTTCTCCGCCTCCTACGACTGGTTCCGCGCGCTGGAGAAAGCCGGGCTCTATGACGACATGCGGCGGGAGCTGGAGCCCTGGATCGCGCTGCTGGACTTGGACTGCACCTGCTGCCCGGAGACGCCGAAGGGAGCACGCAGCGAGTGCCATGCCTGGAGTGCGCTGCCACTCTATGAACTGATGCGCACGGCAGCGGGCGTTCACCCGCAGAAGGACGGCAGCGTTCTCGTTGCGCCGCACACGATGGATCTCAACGATCTCCGGGGGCAGGCCTCGGCGAAAAACGGCCCGGTTGCCTTTGATTACCGAAAGAATGACGCGGGCAGATGGGAATACGCCCTGACGCTGCCCGCGGGAACGGGCGGCCTGTTCCGTTTCCCGGACGGCAGGGAAAAGACTTTGCACGAGGGCTGTCAGCTTTTGAAGGAGGAGTGAAGCATGCAAATCAAGGTGGAAAAGAAGCGGGAGGTTTTATCCCTGATCACGGCCGAGCTTTTGGAGTTGGAGGGGGCACAGCACGGCGACGATCTCTTCTTCCAGGATGAGGTCAAGGATCGGGTGCTTTAATTTCTGCAAAGAACACTAAAATAGAAGAAAATGCGCAAAACGAGAGATACCCGACGGTTCTCTCGTTTTGCTACTATAGAGACAGAAAACATCGCAAACGCAGAATAAGGAGGAGACACCATGGGTAAAGAAATCTATCACGCACTGTTGGATCCGGACTATCAGGACGTGTATGTGGACGTGGACGAGATCCGCACCCGCAAAGCACCCAACGGCGAGGAGATCTCCTGCCGCTATATCCACGGCGGTTTTCAGCAGAAGGCCGTCAAGTTCAGCATCCACTTTCCGAAGCGGGATGCCTTCCGGGGCCGCTTTTTCCAGTATCTCTCTCCCTTCCCCGGCCCGGACGAGGAGATGGCCAGTCTGAATAAGACCGGTGGCGACGACGTGATCAGCTTCTCGCTCTTGAACGGCGCCTATTTCGTGGAGAGCAACATGGGCTCCAAAAATATGTTCGGGCCCAACGGAGATGACAAAGACCGCTGGAAATCCAGCGCGGCCGTGGCGGAGTTCTCACGCAAGAAAGCCATGGAGATCTACGCCTGCCCCCGCCCGGTCGGCATCGTATTCGGTGGCAGCGGCGGAGGTTACAAGACCATGGCCTGCATCGAGAACACCGACGCCTGGGACGGCGCGGTGCCCTATGTGATCGGCTCTCCGGTGAGCCTGCCGAACACCATCACCATGCATGTGCAGGGCGAGCGCGTGCTGCGCCATGCTTTCCCGAAAATCCTGGACGCGCTGGACGCGGGCGGCAGCGGGGACATGTACGCGGGCTTAAGCGAGGACGAGGCGGCCATGCTGCGGGAGATGACCGATATGGGTTTTCCTCCCATGGCCTGGTACCCCGAAGCGCGCGGCCAGTTTGACGACGGCTCGCTGCCGGTGCTGTCTCCCGGCGTAAAGATGGCCGATCCCGGCTATTTCACGGACTTCTGGACGGTGCCCGGTTATCTGGGGGCCGATCCCGACAGCAACGCCTGCCGCGACCGCCTGCAGTTCAAGGGTAAAGTGCGGCGCGTGCATCTGCCCGGCGTGCCGGAATCGTTGGATGAGGAGAACGAGCTGGAGGGCCGCAATGGCGTGGACGACGCTTGGAAAAAGATGCTTTCGGACGGCAAGGACGCCTGGATCGAGCTGGAGACGCTCCCGGAAGGGGAGGACCTCTATCTGCGCGGCGTGAACATCACTTTTGTAACCGGTGAGGCTGCGGGCAAGCAGCTGCTGCTGGGCGGCATGGAGCGCGACCGGGTCAACGGCGGCGGCTTTCTCACCATTGGCATGTGCTATGGCCTGGACGATATTCCCGGCGTTCTCAGCAAGGTAAAGCCCGGCGACGAGCTGACGCTGGACAACTCCGACTACATCGCCATCCAGTCCTACTACCGGCACCAGGTACCCTCGGACTTAAGCTTCCACGCCTGGGATCAGTTCCGAAAAGCGGACGGCAGCCCGGCCCTGCCCCAGCGGGCTAACGTCATGGGCTACGGCTTCACCGGCACCGGCACCGTGCAGGACGGCAACGCCCAGGGCAAGGTCATCGTGATCCAGTCCCTAATGGACGAATCCACCTGCCCCTGGTGCGGCGACTGGTACCGCGGCAAGGTCCGCGAGAGCAAGGGCGGCGAGGACGATTTCCGCATCTATTACATGCAGCGCTGCATGCACGGAGATGTGGATTTCCTCGGCAACAACATGATCGTCAACTATAAGGGCGCGCTGCTGCAGGCCTTGCTGGATATGGCCGACTGGCTGCAGACTGGCAAAGAGCCCCTTCCCTCCACGGTCTATGAGCGCGTGGGCGGCCAGATCATCGAAGAGGCTGATCCCATCGCGAGAAAGGGCATGCAGGCCGGCGTCACGCTCACGGCAAACGGCCAAAAGTGCTGCCATGTGAAAGCGGGCGGCGAGTTTGTCCTTCTCGCGGAGATGACCGTGCCGGAGGGCGCGGGCGAGATCACCTCTGTCCGCTATGATTTCAATGACAGCTGGAGCTACCCCACGCCGCCCGAGAATCTCTTCCCGGTCGAGGGCAGCTTTACGAAGAGCGGGAAAAACGGCGCGCAGCTTGCCGTTTCCGAGATCACACACCATTTTGACAAGCCAGGTACCTATTTTGTCTCCGTGCGCGTGACCAGCCAGCGCAGCGGCGACGCCTCCGATCCCTTCACGCAGGTGAAGAATCTGGACCGCGTGCGGGTGATCGTAGAGGAGTAAGATTGTACAATTTGAGCAAAAACTCACGATTTCAGATGTACTCGTGTGGATTTGATCCCGATATAATGAAAGCACATCAAACCAGAAACGCATAAAAGAAAGGAGCTTTCCCATGAACGAAGAAATCAAAAACCCAGCTCCCGTGAAGGAAAAGGGCGTACCCTTCGGCAAACTGGTGGCATGGTCCCTGCGCCCCGGTTCCACGGGCGTGGCTATGATGATCCTGGGCTATCTGACGATCTTCGCGGTGAACACGATGAAAATGCCCGCAGCGCTGGTGGGCGGCCTGCTGCTGGCCAGCAAGTTCATCGACGGCGTCACCGACCTCTTCGCCGGTCTCATCGTCGACCGCACCAACACCAAGCTGGGCCGCGGCCGTCCCTATGAACTGTGCGTGATCGGTATGTGGCTTTCCACCGTGCTGATGTTCATGGTGCCTGAGAGCGCCTCCATGCTGGTCAAGAGCATCTGGATCCTGGTCATGTACCTCTTCGCAAACTCCATTTTCTATACCTTCCTCAACGCCAACAGCACCGTTTACATGGTGCGCGCCTTCTCCTCCCAGAAGGAGTACGTGCAGCTTTCCACCTACGGCGGCGTTGTGCCGATGCTGATCGTGCTGATCTTTAACGTCCTCTTCCCCACGCTGATGGGCGCTATGGCCACCAGCCAGGGCGGCTGGGTCAAGCTGGTGCTGATCTTCGCCGTGCCGCTGACGGTGCTGGGCATGCTGCGCTTCTTCGTCATCAAGGAGACCAACGATGTGGACGTGAGCGCCGAGGGCGACAAGGTAAACCTCAAGGAAGTCATGCAGCTTCTGAAGAAGAACCGTTATATCTACATCATCGCCCTTGCCTCTCTGGTCATCAACCTGCTCACCAATATGGGCGTCGGCGTTTTCTACTTCACGGAGATCGTGGGCAACGTGGGTCTCATGAGCGTGCTCGCCCTCAGCCAGGTCATCGTTCTTCCTCTGATGTTCATCTTCCCCCAGATGCTCAAAAAGATGAGCGTTGCCAAGCTGGTCCGCATCGGCCTGCTGGTGGGCGTGGCCGCCGGTGTCGTGAACTACCTTGCCGGCAGCAACATGATCCTGCTGGTGATCGGCTCCATCCTCACCGGCGCCAGCTCTGTCCCTGTCACCATGCTCGCTGCGCTAATGATCATCGAGTGCGCCGATTATAACGAGCACATCGGTCTGAGCCGCATGGAGGGCTCTCTCGGCGCGGTCAACGGCTTTGCCTCCAAGGTGGGCGCCGGTGTCGGTGCGGGCATTCTCGGCATCCTGATCGGTCTGGCCGGTTACGACGGCAACCTGGCCGTGCAGCCCGCCTCCGCCATCACCATGATCCGCCTGCTGTACTCGCTGATCCCTGCGGCCATGAATTTCGTGGTGTATCTGGTCTTTCGCCTGTATTCGCTGGACAAGCAGATCCCCCAGATCCGCGCGGAGAACGCGGCCCGGCGTGCCGAGGCAAAGCACGAAGCGTAAGCTCTTTTCACTCCTAAATATGAATCAGCGGTGAGCATTTGCCCACCGCTGATTCTTTACGAAAGGAGAAAAATGGCATATAATGCTCCCAAAGGGGCGTGAAAAGGATGAAATTTGCTCGTTCGGACGTGGAATATCGACTCAGTGATTGTCAGGGCCAGGTTTTTGCCGCCTGCCGCATGGGTGCCTGGTGCTTCAACGAAGAAAAGCACCTGTATTTCAGCACCGCTCCCCATCAGGAGGAATACCATCTCTTCCTGCGCGCGGGCGGCGTGCTGGATCAGGCGATCGGTCTGAAAGACACAGAAGCCCTTCCGCACATTCTGGGCGGCACGCTGGGGCTCGTCTGGATCGCAGAGTGGGTGCACCTCCGGAGCGGCGGGCGTATTCTGGTGATCCTCGGCCCTGTGTATCTCAAAAACGCCTCGGTGGAGGAGAGCCTGCAGGCGCTGGACCGCCAGGGAATCTCCCAGCATCTCAGGCGGCAGTATCTCAACGTCCTGGGGGACGTGCCGGTGCTGCGCTTTGATATGGTGCGGCAGTACGCCTGCATGCTCCACTATACCTGCTATTTGGAGGTGGCGAAGCCAGTCATCCTGACACGCGAGAGCGAACAGCCAAGTGCGCAAAAAGGCAATGTCGCGCAGTCCGGCAGCGGGAATGATTATCAGCGCATGGCGGCCTATGAGGAGATGCTTCTGCGGCATCTGGCTGAGGGCACGCATCCCCCGGAAGACTCTCCCGCCCCTTCCGGCGAACTGCAGGATTTCGATATTCGCGACACACTTCGCCTGATCAAGGACAATCTGTTGATTTTCACGGGACTCTGCGCCCGTACCGCCATCCGCGGCGGTGTGCCGGTCTATACCGCGAAAAAGCTGGAGAGCGAATGGGTCGGCCGGATCGAGGCGGCACGGAGCTTTTCTGTGGCTCACCGGCTGCGGGAATCCATGTATAACGATTTTCTCCGCCAGGTGCGGCAGGCCCGTGAGAGCACCGGGCTTTCCAAGGCTGTGCGCGATTGCCGCAGCTACATTCAGGCCAATTACATGAACGAGATCACACTGGAGGATCTGGCCCGGCACTGCGGCTACGCGGAATACTATCTCTCCCGGAAATTTGCCAAGGAAACCGGCATGAAGATCAGCGATTATATCCACCGTGTGCGTGTCGACGCCGCAAAGCTCCTGCTGGTGACCACTTCCCGGGAGATCCAGGAGATCAGCGATTTGCTGCATTTCGGCAACCGCAGCCACTTTGACCGGGTATTCCGCCAGCATGTGGGCGTATCCCCGGCAAAATTCCGTGAACAGGGTGGACAAATTCAAATGTCAAAGGAGACGACATGAAGCTTAAGCAACTGAATCAGTATATCGATTTTATGGAGGCCGTTCAGTCCTGTACGGCAGACGTGTATTTCTGCTCTGACGAGGGCGACCGGCTGAATCTGAAATCCACGCTGTCACAGTTTTTGTTCGCCAGCATTTGCGGGGACAGGGATTATCTGCGGGGCGGAACCGTCGTCTGTCAGAACGAGGGCGACTATGACAGGCTCTCTTCCTATCTGGAGGAAAGCGACTGCGAAGGGAGAACACAAAATGAAGGCTGATCTTCAAATCCCGGAAGAGCTGATGCGCCACATCGGAGCCGGCATGCAGGAGCGGATGAAAAAAGAGCAGGCGGACAAGGTGAAGAACTATCGGATTCTCAACGCCTGCGCGAAAAAAGGCGGGATCCTGTTCACCGGCTCTTCGCTGATGGAGCAGTTTCCGGTCTGCGAGCTGGCCATGGACGCCGGGATCACGCACCCGGTCTATAACCGCGGCATCGGCGGCACCACTACAGACGATTTCCTCCGGGAGATCGACACGGTGCTTCTGGATCTGGAGCCGTCCAAGGTGTTTCTGAACATCGGCACCAACGACATGACCGACCGGATCTACGGCGGGAAATGGATGGAGCATCTGCGTGATAACTACGAGACCATTCTGCGTATCGCCCGGGAAAAACTGCCGAACACTGAAATCTTCTGCATGGCCTATTATCCCACAAACCGCCATCTGCCGGATCAGAACGAATGGCAGGCGGCCATGCTCAAGGAGCGCACGGTGGAGAATATCACAGCCTGCAATGCGCGTGTCAAAGCCCTGGCGGAGAAGTACAACTGCCGATACATCGACGTGAACCGGGGGCTATGTGATGAAAACGGGGAGCAGAAAGAGGAGTATGCCATTGACGGCGTTCACATGTACGCCAATGCTTATCGTATCGTTTTCGAGAACCTGAAGCCATTTTTACTGTAAGGCTCATGCTTGAGAGCTTCGCCATTCGCCCGGTGAGGTTCCGACCTCCCGGCCGAAGACCGTAATGAAATAGTTGTAATCGTGGTAGCCGCATAGTGCGGCAATCTCCGCAAGCGGGAGCTGCTTTGTTCGATTTCCGCCAGATGCTGATCCAGCTTGCCGGTCACAAGAGCCGATTGACGGAAATGGCACGATCCCGCCGGAAGCACAGCCAGTGATCGAGTCTATCAAGATCACGGATTGAGTTTATCGTTCATTGGCTGATCGATTAAAAAAATAAGCGCCGTCCCAGTGCATGCAGGAATGCAGCACGGGAACGGCGCTTATTGATTTCTATACGATTTTTTAGCTGATGGCTATGCCGAAGCGCGCCATGTTGTAGCGGTTGATCTCATCGATGATGATCTGCCCTACATGGGGATAGATGGTGCCCGGGCCGCCGTAGGTGATGCCCGGCCAGAAGCCTTTGCATTCGCCGTAGGCGTCCAGTGCCCGCCGTGTTTCTTTGCGGATCTCTTCCTCGGAAGCGTCCTCGCGGTCGATGACGGAATCAATGCCGCCCATCAGCAGCATGCGGTCACCCACCTTCTCGCAGATCGCCGGGATATTGTTTGAGGGCAGGACACCCTGCCAGATGTCGACGCCGATCTCTGCAAAATCTTCCACCAGAGGTTCCATATAGGAATCGCCGTGATGCATAACGATGACGTTCTGGGAATGCAGGTAGTCGTACAGCCGGCGGTAGGGCTCCTTGAACAGATCCCGGAAGGTCTCGGCCGAGAAGAACAGGCTGTTTTTGGAGCCAAGGTCATCGTGGGATACGATCATATCCGGGTGCAGATGCTCCACGATCAGCTTCATATAGGTGAGCCGGTATTCGCAGATCACATCGATCAGCGCCTGCATGGCTTCCGGCTCCAGCAGCATGTTCATCAGTGTATCCTCGAAGGTCATCAGCATATGCAGCTGTTCAAAGATGCCGGTGCCCATGATGACCATGGTAAGGTACTTGTCATGATCGATCGCCTGTTCATTGGCGATAGCCGTCTCCCAGCCTTCCTGGCATTTCCCCATAAGGTCCGGTACCTTTACATATTTCTCCCATTCCGTGATATCCTTGATCACCTGGTTTTCCGGCGTGACAAGCGGCACAGCAGCCGGTGCGTCCTCCGGGAAAAGGATCAGGGTCCCCCACTGGTCGTAGGAAGTTGTTCCTCGGATACGGTTTCCACGGATCAGATTGAATACAGGATCTCCCGCAATTCCCCGGCACATGGTAAAATCATTGGGCAGACATTCCGGATGCCCCTTGTCAAATTTCAGGGCTTCCAGAAGATTTTGCTTTGGTGTCAGCATGATGACAGCGCTCCTTTCATAATAAATACTTTCTGATTCCCTGCAGCGGTGAACCATCCGAGAATCCTGGTACATGTTGCATTTATCAGTTTTCCCTGCGGCTAAGCAAAGCAGCGTCCGCAGAAGGAAAACCTGGAAAGCGGTTTCCACTGGGATCTTTTCGGTTTGTTTTATTGTATAATAATCTCTATGGCACAAACAATACGGCAGATGAACAAATATCCATGGCGGTGCATGCAATAAAGCTGTACATCCATGGCTGCGGATCCTGGGGATACCAGCTGTTTGTGTGGCAATCACGGGAAAGCCGCCCTATAATAGGGAGGACAGTTCGTTTTGATCGTAAAAGACATGAACATGACGTTGGGAGAGCTTGGGCCTTGTGAAAGAAAACCGCCGGAATGCGCAGCGGTGACCTTCAGAGGCGCAAAAGCATTGCACCAGACGCAGATTCGCTGTATGATGGCTCTGCCTGTGCAGGAAGCAGGGAACTTGCAGCCTGAGCTGCTCAGGTTTTCAGGTTTTTGGGTTTTCAGGAAAAGGAGACCTGGGATGAAGGGTAAATATCCGAGTAAAAGAAACAGAAATGAACGGGGTCTGGGAGGTTCTGCCATGCTGCTGGCAGCCCTGCTCCTTTTGGCCGGCTGTGGAGGAACAGACAGCCAGATGGCTGCTTCCAGTCTGGAGGAGATGGCCCTCTCTGCTGTAGAAGCAGGGGATGATGCGGCAGAGTCTGCAGCTGCGGAAGAAGATAAGGCAGAAGAAGCGGCCAGGACCGGGGAAGACGCCGGACAGGAACAGGCAGGTGATGCGCCGGAGGTACCTGTTGAAGCTTCAGAGTCTGAAGCCGGTGCGTCTGCAGAGGACCAGCAGATAGCCTCCGACGAGGCGCAGCAGCAGGAAGAAGCTGCAGATACGACCACGCAGGCAGACCGGGATCCGGCGATCGAGGCACTGGTGGAGGCAAAGCTGGCGGAGATGACGCTGGAGCAAAAGATCGCCCAGATGTTTGTGATCGTACCGGAAGCGCTGACCGGGTCAGGGACGGTGACGGCCATCGATGAGATGACCAGAGATGCGCTGTCGTATATGCCCGTTGGCGGTATCTGCTATATGCAGCCGAACCTGACCTCTGCCCTGCAGACGCAGGAAATGCTGCGTGCCTATGAGCAGTACAGCCAGGAGACGATTGGCCTGCCCATGCTTAGCTTTGTAGACGAGGAGGGCGGCGATATTACCCGCATCTCCGGGAACCCGGGCTTTCCGGAGATTCCGTGGATCCCTTCCATGCAGAGCATCGGAGCAGAGGGCAACGTAAATACGGCATATGAGACAGGGGCCCAGATCGGCACATATCTGGCGGAGCTTGGCTTCACCTGTGATTTTGCGCCGGTGGCGGATGTGCTGTCCAATCCCTACAACGAGATCGTGCAGACCCGTTCCTTTGGTTCGGATCCGCAGCTGGTCTCGGTGATGGCGATGGCGCTGGCAGACGGGCTGGAATCCAAAGGGATCCTGCCGGTCTACAAGCATTTCCCGGGACACGGAGCAACTGCCGGGGATACTCATGCCGGCTACGCATACACCGACAAGACCCTGGAGGAGCTGATGGACTGCGAGCTGATCCCCTTCCAGAATGCCATCACTCACGGGGCACAGTTTATCATGATCTCCCATATTTCACTGCCAAATGTGACAGGAGACGATCTCCCGGCGTCGCTTTCTCCTTATATAATGAAGGATCTTTTGAGGGGGCAGCTGGGGTTTGACGGGATCATCATTACCGACGCTATGAACATGGGCGCGATTGTCGACACCTACGGCTTTGCACCGGCAGCGGAGACTGCGATCGAGGCAGGCGCAGATATGGTGCTGCTTACCGGCTATCTGGAGGATACCAGGAGCACAGTCATGCAGGCCATCGCGGACGGGCGGATCCCGGAGGAGCAGATCGATGCTTCTGTTCGGCGGATCCTGCGGGTCAAATATGAGGTGCAGAGGGAGCGATACGGGATCCAGGAGCAGACCTCCCTCGAAGAAATGCAGACCGAAGGCTGAAGGATCCCCGAAGCTTTCCGGCAGCGGGAGGAAGAATGAGAGAAAAGATATATCTGACACTGGCAGTGCTCTGTGTCCTGTACGGGCTCATGGTCATGATGACAAACTCGGGAACCTGGTTTTTTGCCGTCTGGTTTGTGATGGCAGCAGGTTTCGGTTTCTTGTTCATCTGTGCCAGGGCAGGCGTATGGACAAAGCTGCCTTTTGTCTGCAAGGGTGTTTTTCTGGCGGTCGTCGCCGCAGGCATCCTGACGGTCGGCATTACCGGCTTTTGCATTGCCTCAGAGTACAGGGCGAAAGGCGAGAAAAACCTGGATGCGGTGATCGTCCTTGGGGCACAGGTCCGGGAATGGGGGCCGAGCATCGTCCTGCGGTATCGTCTGGACACGGCAGCGGCATACCTGAAGGAGAATCCGGATACGGTCTGCATCGTCACCGGCGCCCAGGGATACAATGAGCCGTGGACCGAGGCGAAGGGCATGGCGGACTATCTGATCGGATGCGGGATCGAAGAGGATCGAATCATCCTGGAGGAGAAGGCCACCAGCACGGTGGAAAATATTTTTTACAGCAAGGAATTCCTTGACCCGGAAAATGACCGGGTGGGGATCATCACCAACAATTTCCATATGTTCCGGGCACTCCACATCGCAAAGCGGCAGGGGATCCGGAACCTGTGCGGGATCGCATCGCCCTCCGGCCCCATCTACGTACCGAACAACGTGCTGCGGGAGATGATGGGGATCGTGAAGGACTTTGCGGCGGGAAACCTGGCCTGAAAAGGAACCCGCCAATACCTGGCTGCCGGCCTTCATGAAACGGAGCAGAAGCAGGTCAGGGACAGACCAGGGACAGAAATAAGGCAGACGAAGTGACAGACAGATCGAAACAGGAGGTATTACCATGGGCGCAGCGGCAGGATCGACAGCCATCGGCTACCTTTTCGGATGCTTTCTGACAGCAGTGATCGTGGCAAAGATCTTTGCGGGGAAGGATGTCAGCGAGATCGGCACGGGCAATCCGGGCATGGCAAATATTATGGCAAGAGTCGGCAAAAAAGCCGGCTTTCTTGTGCTGGCAGGGGATATTCTGAAAACCGTGCTGGCCATTCTTCTGGCATGGGCCATATTTGGCCGCATGCCTGGCGCACAGCCGGTCCTCTGGGCAGGCTTCGGCGCGATCCTGGGCCACAATTATCCCTTCTGGCGCGGCTTTAAAGGAGGCAAGGGCGTGACCGTCACCTGCACCTGGGTGATTCTGCTGATGCCGGTCTGGGGAACACTGTGTGCTGTCATCGGAGGGATCCTTACCCTGGCCACCGGCTATCTGCCTCTTGGCGGTGTCATTATTCCGCTGCTGTGTGTTCCCTTTGGCTTTTTGTTTTATGGCCCGCTGCATGGCTGCCTGCTGCTGATCGCGGCACTGATCATGGTAAGCCGCCACTGGCATGGTCTGATCCGGATGGCGCAGGGCATCGAAAAACGGGAATTTGGCAGAGGCAGGAAATAACGCACCTGCCCCCAGATGGCAGACGCGCACAGTGGGAGGTGCTAACGCACCGTGCGCGTTGCGGCAAGAACGCCGAGGCGTTCCTGAATCCATACGCTGTTTTGGCATTTATAACCTAAAATCATATAGAAAAACGGAGAGAGAAAACAGATGATTCTTCAGAAGATGCTGGATCGGATCGAGAAAAGCCCCACGAGCTTTCACGTGGTGGAAAACCTGCGGCAGGAGATGCTGGAGGCCGGATTTACGGAGCTTTACGAGAAGGGAGCTTGGACGATCGTTCCCGGCGGCCGTTATTTTGTCACCAGAAACGGCTCCTCGATGATCGCTTTTGTGATGCCGGAGGAGGAGCCGCAGGGCTTCATGATCATAGCGGCCCATCCGGATTCACCGGCGCTGCGGATCAAGGAATATCCCGAGATCGAGGTGCCTGGCTATTATGTCAAGCTCAATGTGGAAAAATACGGCGGTGCGCTTCTGTCGACCTGGTTTGACCGTCCGCTTTCCGTGGCAGGAAGAGTGGTGCTGCGGGAGGAACTGCCGGATGGCAGCGAGCAGCTGCGCACCTGTTTGGTCAACATCGATCGTGATCTGCTGATGCTGCCGTCTCTGGCGATCCATATGGACCGGGAGGCAAACAACGGCCATGCCTGGAGCGTCCAGAAGGATATGCTGCCGCTCTTTGGCGATGCCGCGGCAAAAGGAAACTTCCGGAAAACGATCGCCGAGGCCTGCGGGGCAGAGGAGAAGGATGTCCTTGGGGCGGATCTTTTCATTTACTGCCGAAACAAACCGGTGATCTGGGGCGCAGACGAAGAATTCTTTTCTGCGCCGAGACTGGATGATCAGGAATGTGTGTGGACCTCCTGGGAAGCCCTCAGTACCTGCAGGCCCCGCACTCATGTGGCTGTGCAGGCGGTACTGGACAACGAAGAAGTGGGAAGCGGCACAAAACAGGGAGCAGCATCCACCTTCCTGGCGGATGTGCTTCGGCGGATCGTTCTTGCCCGGGGCGGAAGCGAAGAGCAGTATTGCCGCCTGCTGGCAAGCAGCTTCATGGCGTCCGAAGACAATGCCCATGCATTCCATCCCAACCACGGGGAAAAGGCTGACCCGGTCAACCGGCCGGCCATGAATGGCGGTATCGTCATCAAGCACAGCGCAAATCAGAAGTATGCGACTGACGCCGTGGCCGAGGCAGTCTGCCGGATGATCGCCGGAAAGGCCGGCGTGCCCATCCAGGTATTTACCAATCATTCCGACCGTCCCGGCGGCTCTACCCTGGGCAACATCTCCAATACCCAGGTGTCCCTCGATACGGTGGATATCGGCCTTGCCCAGCTGGCGATGCACTCCGCCTTTGAGACAGCCGGAACGAAGGATCCGGAATATATGGTCCGCTTTGCGGAAAGCTTCTATACGAGCAGCTTCTGCAGGGAAGGAGACAGGATCGTCCTGTAGAGCGGTGAATCAGCTGTACTATCAACTATCTAATTGCTTTTTTTAATCCGAAGCGTGTCTCATGCTTCGGATTTTTAATGCCGTCAGCCGGACAGCATCCGTGGATGGAGCCTGGCTGTTTTCTTCTGCCGGGACAAGGCGCAGGGGGATAAGGAAAAAGAATAGCAGTATGTGAAAAAAAACACAAAGTCACCTTGACTTGGCAAAACCGTTGCCATATACTGAGAACGCAAACAAAGTTAGACAAATCAATCCAGAGAGAGGTGGTTGACATGCAGAATTATTTTGATCTTACCGGACGTGTTGCAATCGTTACCGGTGCTTCCACAGGACTTGGCGTACAGATGGCAAAGGCTTTGGCAAACCAGGGCTGCAACATCGTGTGCGTCGCCAGAAGACAGAACCTTGTCGAGGAGAATGCAAAGGCTATCGCCGAGGAGTTCGGTGTAAAGGCTGTAGGTATTCCCTGTGACATCACAGACACTGCAAAGGTAGAAGAGACCGTAAAGAAGGTCATGGAGATCTTCGGCCGCATCGATATCCTGATCAACAATGCCGGAACCGGCGCTGTTGCTCCGGCTGAGGATATCACAGACGATCAGTTCAACAACGAGCTGGCGATCGATCTTGGCGGAACCTTCAAATTTGCCCGTGCCGTTGCCAAGCAGGCCATGATTCCCGCAGGCTTCGGACGAATCATCAACATCGCTTCCATGTATGGTCTGGTCGGCAACAAGATCGCACCCGCTTCTCCCTATCATGCAGCAAAGGGCGGCGTCGTCAATCTGACCCGTGCACTGGCAGCAGAGTGGGGCGACAAGGGCATCACCGTCAATGCGATCTGCCCCGGCTACTTCTATTCTCCGCTGACCGTTGACACCCTCAACTCCGAGTTCTTCCAGAATTATGCAAAGACCATGATTCCGGAGGCACGCTACGGCAACGAGGGCGAGCTTGATTCCGCAGCCATCTTCCTGTCAGCTCCGGCATCCAGCTATGTCAACGGCGTCATCCTTCCGGTAGACGGCGGATACACCTGCATGTAATACCCGCAGTGCCAGAAGCCTGCGCTCACAGCGTGTGCACTTATGTGGAGAAATCCACAGCGGCTTTTGGCGGACAGGATAATCCAATCTCAATCTAAATAAAGTGTGCTGCAGCAAAGGCTGCCGTGCAAAACCATCTCGTGCATAACTATTCTTTCGGGAACCGCTCTCGCTTTGTCCTCGCGCAGCGGTACTAAGTCGGAATCTGAAAAAAAGATTCCTCCTAGTACCGGCGCTGCGGATATTCCCTTCAGAATGGTTATGCACGATTTTGGGTTTCGCGCGGCAGCCTTTTATGCTCGATTTGCATTCCGGGGCAGCCTCTTTTCTTTGTTCGATCTGCATTCCGGGGCAGCCTCTTTGGTTTGTTCGATCTGCATTCCGAGGCAGCCTCTTTTCCTGTCCGGTATACTTTTACGCGGCAGCTTCCGCACCTTCCCTAGATGCAGGTAGACAATTGCCGTTTTTTCCTCTAAACTGTTGTCGTGATCGAAAAACTACAGGCTGCCCGCGCTTTCTTCGCGGCAGCCAGAGAAAATGGAGCATAATGCATGGAAGATAAATATCTGTTTCTGGAGCAGCAGAATGTCGATCCGTATCTTGTGGAGGCCCTGAAGGGCTGGGCAGCAAAGTATCCCGTGGACGAGGAGGTGGAAAAGCGGGTATCCGCACCGCCGATTCCTTTCTATGGAAGAGAGATCCTGGAGGGGGCGATCGCGGCCCTGCTGCAGGGGGAAAATCTCCTGCTGACCGGCGCCAAGGCCACCGGCAAAAATGTCCTGGCGGAGAACCTGGCCTGGCTGTTTGGCCGTCCGGTCTACAATGTATCCTTCCATGTCAACACCAGCAGTGCAGAGCTGATCGGCACGGACACCTTCCTGAACAATGAGGTGCAGCTCCGGCGCGGGATTATCTACCGCTGTGCCCAGTACGGCGGCTTCGGCATTCTGGATGAGATCAATATGGCCAGAAATGACGCGGTATCTGTCCTGCATGCGACACTGGACTATCGCCGCAGCATCGATGTTCCGGGCTATGACTACATCGACCTTCACCCGGCGACCCGGTTTATCGGCACGATGAACTACGGCTATGCCGGCACCAAGGAGCTGAACGAGGCGCTGGTCTCCCGTTTCCTTGTCATCGATATGCCGGCCCAGACCGAGGATACGCTGAACTATATCCTTGAGAAGATGTTCCCCGATATGCGGGAAAAGGCCAGGGAGCAGTTTGCCGGCCTGTTTCTGGATATCCAGCTCAAGGCAGAAAACGGCGAGATCTCCACAAAGAGTCTGGATCTGCGCGGCATGGCAGCTGCCATCGGCACGGTCCGGCAGGGCCTTGGGCCGGCTGCAGCGGTCCGCATGGGCATTACCAACAAGTGCTTCGATATTTTTGAGAAGGAGATCGTCGAGGATGTGGTGAAGACCAGGATCCCCGCAGACTGGAAGAGAGAGGACGTGTTTGCGTGAGCAGGACACTGGCATATTTTTCCGAAGACTATGTCTACGAGCTTGAGATCCGGATGAAGAATCTCATGTGGACGATCAGCGGCGACTATTCTCTCGATGTGAAGCCGGATATCTCCACTTTTGAGAAGATGCCGGATACGGCGATCCTGGACGGAATCCGCCAGGGCGCGCTGGCAAAGTATTTTGACCGGGATGCGCTGGCGCTGTATCTGGTCAAAAAGATATACTGCCATGCCGACCAGACGTCACTCCTCGAGCTTGCCCAGCTGTGCATCGAGGAGGCGGTGGGCAGGCGCCTTGACGCGGAGAGAGAGGGGATCCGGAGCCTTCGCCGTGCGGCGTACAATGAGATCCTGGACCGGGAATTCCACAAGCTCACCGGCTTTCCCCTGGGCCGGTTCAAGATCGCCCTGATGCGGGAGGAGCTCTTTTCCCGCAATGCCGAGAGCCGGCAGATGACCGGGTGGCTGGAGCAGATCCATACCCTCAGGGAAGCCGCCGATACCATGGAGATCATCCGCATGATCGACAGCCTGTACAGCCAGATCGTCGATCCGGATTTTGAAAAAAACAACAATACCTTTGAGGAGGTCATGGCAATCACCCTCGAGGATCTGACCGAATTCACCTGGAAGGATTTCCTGGGCGAGGAGGCCCAGCAGTCGCTGGAGGTGTATCTGGATGAGATCACCGAGAGCATGGCCACCCTCCATATGCCGGAGGAGCCGGAGGATAGGAACGAGCAGGATCTGTCGAAGGTCCGGAATTCGGTGGTCGTGGTGGATCCGAAAGCCCTTGCCAGGATGTATTCCTACGTGGAGCACAGCTTTGGCAAGTCCTACATGAGCGAGACAGAGGCGAAGAACCGGAACCATCTGATGTGCCGCGGCGAGCATGCCCGCTGCAGCCTGTTTTATACCGAAGGGATCCTGAAGAACCCGGTCCTGATCAATGCTCAGTATGAGCTGGCCAGGAAGAACCTGCAGAAGACGATCGAGACTTACAAGTGCAGCCGGCAGGTGATCCGCACCAATGTGCGTATCCTGACGGAGGCGCTGCGAAAGGCCCTGGTCCTGCGGGATGAGGAGCAGTCCGTCATCGCCGACCACGGAAATATCGTACCCTCCATGCTCTGGAGGGTGGGCCGTTCTTCGGACGCCCGCATGTTCCGCCTGACCCGGCAGAACCGGACGATCGATTTTGTGGTGGATGTGCTGATCGATGCCAGCGGCTCCCAGCGCAAGCGGCAGTACGAGGTAGCCATGCAGTCCTACATCATCAGCGAGGCTCTCTCAAACCTGGAGATCCCCTTCCGCGTCATGAGCTTCTGTACCTTCTGGGATTACACGGTCCTGCGGAGGTTCCGCGACTATGGAGATGACCGGGAGGCAAACCGGAACATCTTTGAATTTACGACCCATTCCAACAACCGGGACGGGCTGGCGATCCGGGCCGTGGGGGCAGACCTGCTGCAGCGGGAGGAGGCCACCAAGGTCATGATCATCCTGAGCGACGGCAAGCCCAACGATGTCCTGGTCCAGAGGTCCGATACCAGAGGCCCCGCGCCCTACACCGGGCAGGCAGCGATCCGGGATACCGGAACCGAGGTGCGAAAGCTGCGGCAGAGCGGCGTCGCCGTGCTCGGCGTATTTGTCGGCGACGAGACCGAGCTGGACGCAGAGCGCAAGATCTTTGGCAAGGATTTCGCCTACATCCGGTCCATCAACAACTTCGCGAAGATCGTCGGCAAGTATCTGCTGCTGCAGATCGAAGAATAAAGAAGAAAAACCAGAATCCTTTTATGGGGCTGCGGCATTAAAAGACTTGCACTTTATGCCGCAGCCTCATTATATCTGTCCTGCCAGATGATGCATAAGTAAAAGAAAAATGGCGTAAAAACGAGTTAATATACAAATAATGCATGTATATGTGCATAGGACAGATATGAAAATGTGTCTGATTTTCTAAAAATTACGGCAACTTTGCCACTTTACCTTGTTAAAATCATGGAAATCGGGTATACTGTTTACCAAATATTAATATCTGAGAGGGGGACTAATCATGAATGACAAAAAACAGAGCCGTGGCGCACTGCTTGGTGCAGCGTTCCTCATGGCGACTTCAGCGATCGGGCCCGGTTTCCTGACCCAGACCGCAAACTTTACTTCCAGCCTGAAGGCAAGCTTTGGATTCGTTATCCTGGCTTCCGTGCTGATGGCTGCCTTTGCCCAGGTCAATATCTGGCGTGTCCTCTGCGTATCCGGTCTCCGTGGCCAGGATGTGGCAAACAAGATCCTTCCGGGCCTTGGCTATGTCGTTGCCGTTCTGATCGTAATCGGCGGTCTTGTATTTAATATCGGAAATGTCGGCGGCGGCGGACTTGGATTCAATACCCTTCTGGGCATCCCGACCCGTATCGGCTACGTGATTGCCGGCGTTCTTGCGATCCTCGTTTTTGTCGTAAAGAATGCGAAGACCATGATGGATAACGTGGCAAAGGCCCTCGGCGGCATCATGATCGTGGTTATTCTTGTGGTCATCTTCATCGTTCAGCCGCCGGTCGGCGATGCGCTGAAGAATACATTCCTTCCGTCGGAGGCTTTCTCCAATCTTTCCCCGGCGATCCTTACCCTGCTTGGCGGTACCGTCGGCGGTTATATCACCTTCGCCGGTGCCCACCGTCTGATCGACGCCGGCATTACCGGAGAGGAGAACCTCGGTGAGATCCGCAAGAGCTCGGTCATGGGTATCGTCATTGCGGCGGTCGTCCGTGTCCTGCTGTTCCTGGCCGTCCTCGGCGTCGTTGTCAAGGGCGTAGAGCTCGATTCCTCGAACCCCGCAGCGGATGCATTCCTGCAGGGTGCCGGACAGCTGGGCTACCGCTTTGCCGGTCTGGTCCTTCTGTGTGCGGCGATCACCTCCATCATCGGAGCTGCCTACACCTCGGTATCCTTCCTGAAGACCTTCAGCAAGAGCATCGAGGAGCATGAGAATCAGTGGGTTATCGGCTTTATCGCCGTTTCCACCATCATCATGGTCATCCTTCAGGCAAGCCCCGCAAGCCTGCTGATCATCGCCGGCGCCGTCAACGGCCTGATCCTTCCGATCAGTCTGGGCATCTGCCTGATCGGCTCGAAGAACAAGAAGATCGTCGGCGAGAACTACCAGCACCCGACATGGCTTCTTGTCATCGGCATCATCGTCTGTGTCATTGCGGCCTACATTGGTGTGACGACCTTCACATCCAATATTGTTAAGCTGTTCTAAAACATGAAATAATCCATATTGCAGAGACAGGCCGCGCATTCTTTAGAACCGTGGCCTGTTTCTGTCATCAGAGACTAATTCAGGAGAAAAAGCAGTATGCAGAACATCAAAATACTGACAGAGGGGGATTCGTCCCTCCTGATCGTGTTTGGCAATGAGATCAGTCCCGAGATCAATGCCAGGATATCTGCGGTGATCAAGCTGATGGATGCGCAGGAGATCGAGGGAATCGTCGATATCATCCCGGCATTCGCGTCGCTCTTGATCAACTACAATCCGCAGGTGATCTCTTATGATCATCTCCGCCAGCGCATGGAGAATCTGCTCAAGATCGAGGTCAAGGCGGATGAGACGGAGAAAAAGGTCTATGAGATCCCGGTATGCTACGGCGGTGAGTACGGGCCGGATATCCAGAATATTGCAGATCATGCAGGGCTGTCCGTGGAGGAGGTCATCCGCATCCATTCTTCGACGGATTACCTGATCTATATGCTGGGCTTTCTTCCGGGCTTCTGTTATCTGGGCGGCCTGGATCCCAGGATCCATACGCCCCGTCTGGCCAACCCCAGGATCCGGATCCGCCAGGGCAGCGTGGGCATCGGCGGTTCCCAGACCGGTATCTATCCCATGGATTCTCCGGGCGGCTGGCAGCTGATGGGCATGACGCCGGTGAAGACCTATGATCCGGAAAGAGAGGTTCCCATCTTGGTCAATGCCGGAGAGTACATCCGCTTTGTACCGGTGGATGAGGATGAATATATGCGTATAAAAGAGCTTGTGGACCGCGGCGAGTACCACGTCGTTATCCGGGAAGAAAGGGGGTAAGCGTATGGGAATCCGCGTATTAAAGCCTGGCATGCTGACGACCGTGCAGGATTTCGGCCGCTATGGCTACCAGAGCCAGGGATTTTCCGTCGCCGGCGTTATGGATCGCCGGTCCTTCCGGATCGCCAACCTGCTTCTGGACAATCCGGAAAACGAGGCTGTCCTGGAGATCACGCTGATCGGGCCGACGCTTCAGTTCACCTCGGAGACGATCATTGCCATCACCGGCGGTGATTTTACACCGACCATCAACGGAGAGCCGGCGCCGATGTATACGGCGATCTATATGAACCGGGGCGATGTCCTTAAATTCGGCAGCGCAAGGACCGGAAGCCGGTGCTACGTTGCATTCTCCAGCTACCTGGATGTGCCCGTGGTGATGGGCAGCCGCTGTACGAACCTGAAGAGCGGCATCGGCGGTTTTCGGGGCAGAAAGCTGATGGAGGATGACTATATCGGGTTCCGGATCAAGCGGCGGTACCTGCCGTTCTTCCTGTCCAGAAAACTTGAGCCGGACGATTATGACCAGGACGAGGCGGTGCTGCGTGTCGTCATGGGACCCCAGGATGACCGCATCAGCCATCAGGGCATCGAGACCTTCCTGAACAGTGAGTATACCGTGACCAGTGACTTTGACCGCATGGGCTGCCGTCTGGACGGGCCGTTTATCGCGCCAAAGGAGACCTCGGATATCATCTCCGACGGCATTGCCTACGGCGCCGTGCAGGTGCCCTCCCACGGAAAACCGATCGTGCTGCTGTCTGACCGGCAGACAACTGGCGGTTACGCCAAGATCGCCACAGTGATCACGGCGGATATCCCGAAGTTGGTGCAGAGAAAGACCGATCACCGGATCCGGTTTGAGGCCGTCTCTGTCCAGGAGGCGCAGCACATCTACCTGAAGGAGCTGCACGACATAGAGGAGTTGAGAAAGATCATCCACCAGCCGTGCAAAGAGGTCCTGGAATGCCGGCTGGTTGCCAAACGGATGCGGAAGCTGTTCGAATAAGCAATACGGAAAGAAAGAGGTTATAACCATGGATTTAGAGAAAATTGAAGGCCTGGTCAAAATACTGGAGAATTCTTCCCTGACCGAAATGACAGTAAAGGAAGGTGATTTCAAGATCACCATGAGCAAGCTGGATCATCCGCCTGTGGCGGCACCGGCACCGATGCCGATGATGGCCAGCCCCTTCGGGCCTGCACCCCAGGGCGCAGCGCCTGCGGCAGCGCCGGCAGCAGAGGCGGAAGCCGAGGAAGAGGAGGACCTTTACATCGTTTCTCCTATCGTCGGCACCTTCTATTCAGCGCCCGCTCCGGACGCGCCGGCATTTGTCCGTGTGGGTGATCATGTAAAGAACGGCGAAACGGTCTGCATCCTGGAGGCCATGAAACTGATGAATGAGATCCAGTGCGAGTTTGACTGTGAGATCGAGGCGGTGCTGGTCAGCAACGAGCAGAAGGTCCAGTACGGTCAGCCGCTGTTCCGCGTAAAGAAAATCTGAAACAGGAGGATGGAACTGTGCTGCAGAAAATATTAATTGCCAATCGCGGCGAGATCGCAGTTCGCATCATCCGTGCCTGCCGGAACATGGGGATCCGGAGCGTAGCCGTCTACTCCCGTGAGGATCAGGACAGCATGCATGTCCAGATGGCCGACCAGCGCATCTGCATCGGCGAAGGTCCCTCCCGCAACTCCTATCTGAACATGCAGAACATCATCACGGCTGCCGTGAATATGGGAGCAGACGCGATCCATCCCGGATACGGCTTCCTTTCGGAAAACAGCACATTTGCCAGGCTGTGTGCCGAGAACGGGCTGGTCTTTATCGGGCCGGATGCGGATACCATCGACCGGATGGGCAACAAATCCCAGGCCAGAAAGACCATGATGGAGGCCGGCGTGCCGGTCGTTCCAGGCACAAAGGATCCGGTCTACGATTCTGCCGTGGCAAAGGAAATGGCGGCGAAGATCGGATATCCGGTCATGATCAAGGCCTCCTCCGGAGGCGGCGGCAAGGGCATGCGCGCGGCGATGAGCGAAGATGAATTTGAGTTCCAGTTTGATATGGCCCAGAGAGAGTCGGCCAATGCCTTTGGCGATGACACGATGTACATCGAGCATCTGGTCGAAAATCCCCGGCACGTGGAAGTGCAGATCATGGCAGACAGCTTTGGAAATGTGGTTGCTCTGGGCGAGCGTGACTGCTCGGTGCAGAGAAACCATCAGAAGCTGATCGAGGAGTCGCCAAGTCCCGTGGTCAGTCCGGCCATGCGGGAAGCGATGTGTGAGGCAGCCGTCCTGGCTGCAAAGACCGTCGGCTACACCAATGCGGGCACGATCGAGTTTATCGTAAACCCGAAGGGCGAGTTTTTCTTCATGGAGATGAATACCAGGATCCAGGTCGAGCACGGGGTCACCGAGATGGTCACCGGCACGGATCTGGTCATGGAGCAGATCCGGGTCGCCTCCGGCCTGCCTCTGAGCTTTACCCAGGAGGATATCCGCGTGCAGGGCCATGCGATCGAGTGCCGGATCAACGCCGAGATCCCCGAGAAGAATTTCATGCCAAGCCCGGGGAAAATTACGGGCCTTCACCTGCCGGGAGGCAACGGTGTCCGTGTGGACTCCGGTCTGTACACCGGCTATACGATCCCGCCGGATTATGATTCCATGATCGCAAAGATCCTGGTTCATGCTTCCGACAGAGAGGCAGCCATCCGCAAGATGCACGCTGTCCTGGACGAGACCGTCATTCTGGGTGTGAACACGAATCTGGATTTCCAGTACCGCATCATGGAAAATGCCGCCTTCCGCGAGGGAAAGGCAGACACCGGCTTTATCGACCAGTTCCTGGGAAAATAAAGCAGACACCGGCTTTGCCGGCCAGGCTCCGGGAAAATAAAGCTGACAACGGTACTTAGGCCGGTCCCCTGAAAAAAGCATTCTATGTTTTAGCCGCCGGCTTTTCTGGAAAAATACGTAAGAGAGGACAGCAATGTATAAAGTAGATTTAAACAGCGATCTGGGTGAGAGCTTTGGCAATTACCGGATCGGCATGGATGAAGAGATCATCCCGATCATTTCTTCGGCAAATGTTGCCTGCGGCTATCATGCCTCGGACCCGGTCGTCATGGACCGGACACTGGAACTTGCCAAAAAGGCAGGGATCCAGGTAGGCGCCCATCCGGGCTTTCCGGATCTGATGGGCTTTGGCCGGCGCAACATGGCTGTGAGCAATGCAGAGGCCAGGGCGTATGTCCTGTACCAGCTGGGCGCTCTGGACGCCTTCTGCCGGGCAAAAGGAATGAAAATGCAGCATGTCAAACCCCACGGTGCGCTTTACAACATGGCGGCTAAGGATTATGGCCTGGCAGAAGCCATCTGCAGTGCAGTGAAAGACTATGATCCTGACCTGATCGTCATGGCACTCTATGGCGGAAAACTGGTGGAGGCTGCCAGAGATATGGGACTTCGCGTCGCCTGCGAATTTTTCGCTGACCGCGCCTACGAAGAGGACGGCTCCCTGGTCAACCGCAGGAAGAGCGGAGCCATGATCGAGGATGAGGAGGAAGCCATCGCCCGCACAGTGCGCATGATCAAGGAAGGAAAGGTCCGCACGATCACCGGAAAGGATATCGAGGTCGTCGGCAATTCCATCTGTGTGCATGGAGACGGTGCCCACGCCCTGGCTTTCTCGGCCAGGATCCGGGAGACCCTCATAAAGGAAGGCATTGCCATCTGCCCGCTGAAGGATATCGTATAAATCTTTGTGGAGAAAGACTTCCGAGATGTCGGCATGCGGAGCGGGCAGCCTGAAGACAGGGCTTGAAAATACAGGCCTGGAATGTTATCATCGTGGGCAGCGCGCCGCGAAGACGTTTGTATCCGCACGGCGCAGCGGCATACGCGAAAAAGGGCAGCGGCTTTAAAGCCGGACCGCGTAAGGCATCTGGCTTCACAGACGATGGCTTTGCGGTCCCAGACAGGGACAAAAGAAAGGAACCCCGGGCAATGACAAAGGAAGTAATCATCTCCATGACAGGCGTACACGACATCACAGGAGAGCTGGGCGATGACCTGGAGCCTGTGGAGACCACTTATTTCGGAAAATACTTCAAGAAAGACGGGGATCATTACCTCTTTTATGAGGAGGCTGCTGACGGAGAGAACCGGATCACCAACAGCCGGATCACCTTCAACGATACAGCAATGTACTTCCGCAAGAGGGGAAGTCTGAACAGCGATTTCTATCTGGAAAAGGGCAAGAAGACCCTGGCCACCTACAGCAATGCGCTGGGAGTTCTGGACATCGATGTGATGGCAGCCGGATTTTCCCTGACAGAAAAAGAAGATGCCATTGACTACCGCGTCAATTATGCGTTGAATGCCTTTGAAAACACCCAGATCGACTGCCAGGTCCAGATTAAGATCCGCCCGAGGCAGGCGTAAAGCAGTCTCTTGAAAACATTTGGAGAATACGCATAGAAGATAGCAGATGAAATATGCCCCGGAAGGCATTACGCAAAGGCTTTAAGCCCTGTCGGGCCTGCAGAATGTTTGCCTTAATGTCTTCCGGGGCATTTTTTCTTGGCTGATCGGGGTTGTCTGATAAGAAAAAAGAAAGCATGGCGCCGTTTGTCGGTTCCATGCTTTCTTTTTTTACGCTGGGTTCGGGGATCAGGCCTCGCCGCGTCCTTTTTTCAGGAGCTTGTCGAGCTTGCTTTCCTTCTTTTCTGCCTTCGGAAGAGGTCCGCGCAGGCCCCGGACGGAAGTGATGTACAGGCCGCTGATGGTGGCCTTGATCTCTTTCTTCAGAGGGATCTGGTCGTAAACGTCATTTTCCGTGATAAAGGTCATGATCCTGGGTCCGACCTTGGCTTTTACGACCGGGAACTTCCGGAGACGGAGAAGGCGGGGCGTCTGCTCGTATACCTGCTCCGGGAAGCCGGCATCCTTCAGCCGGATCTTTTTCTTGTCGATGACCAGCATCGAAACGACCTGCTTGGCAGCGTCGATCTGTGCCTGCTGTTCTGCCTGCTTCTTCTCGGCGCGCTTTCCGAGAAAATATAATACGGCGATTACCGCTGCCATGATGACAAGAACGATAATCAGCACCATCCACCATTTCATGAGACATTGTCCTCCCTGCTTCTCAAAAGTCTACCATATTCTACCATTGTCAGGAAAAAACCGCAATGATTTTCCGCTGTTTGACCGGATACTGCCTGTCTTCCTGCCAGAGGCGTTCCATCCGCCCGTTGGATGAGGTCTGTCCTTTGCCGGCTGCCCCGGGCGGGGGAGAAGGGGGATATGGTGATATGGACAAAAGAAGATGAACTACAAGTGCGATAAATGCTCTTTGGGAACAAAATGTATCTGACCTTGCACAAGCAGACCTTTTGCGGTATTATCATAAGAAGCGATTTTTAGCGGGCCAGCATATTCAGACCCGCATGTGGAGGATTTTCAGTGGCAGACAGCACACGCAGAAGTTCAAACAGCAATACGCCGGCAAGGAGACCGGGAAACGTGAACCGCACCACGGGAAGCACGAACCGCCAGACCACAAAGACCGGCTCCGGCACCAGGGATGCGGCTGCCCGCAGGCGGCGGTATGCCGATGAGACCCCTGAGCAGAGAAAGGCCAGGCTGGAGAGAAACAGAAAGCGAAGAGAGCAGAAGGAAAAACAGAGAAAGAAGGAGCAGAGGATTCGTTATGCAAAGATCGGCGCAGCCGTTCTGGCAGCGGTGATCCTCCTGATCGTCGGTATCAGCCTGATCCGGAAGGCACAAGGCGGCGGAACAAAGAGCATGTCCGGTGAGGAAGCCGCTGCTGTCGAGACGATGAAGGCGACGGAGGTACTGCACCTGTCCTTCCCGGTCCTGCATCTGGATCCGGATGCCAATGAGGAGGAAGCTGCTGCCGAGGAGCAGGAGATGCTCTATGATGCCTACACGGGCACCTGGTATTATCCGGAGGAGACCGAGGAGACAGAATCCGAGTCTGCCGAGACGACATCGGAAACCACGGAAAGTCCGCTTACCGTCACCGAATTCAATGAGATCCTCGAGGAGCTTTACAACAGAGATTATGTTCTGGTGGATATCGACAGTGTAGCGGTCACGACCTCTGACGGGCAGATCCAGGCTTCATCGGTGGACGTTCCGGTGGGGAAAAAGCCGCTGATCATTTCCCAGTACAACATCAGCTACGAGCCGGGCTTCAACGGCTACGCCGATTCGGTCATCGTGGATGCTTCGGGAAATATCATCTGCACGTATACAGATTCCATCGGCGATGTCAGGCGGGGAGCTGTGGATGTGATCCCGCTGGTCGAGAAGTTTATCGGCAGCCATCCGGACTTTTCCTATAACGGAGCCAGAGGCGTGCTGGGCGTGACCGGGTATAATGGGATCTTTGGACATGCGATGAAGACGGACGGCAGTGTCGTAAGCTCGCTGACGCCCGAGGCAATCGCAGCGGCAAAGGAAAACATGCCGGTGGAATATACGTTTGACGCATACGGCAATTATGTTGAGGCAGAGGAAGCGGAGGAAGACGCCGAGGAGGCACCTGTCGTCAAGGAACTGACCCAGGAGGATATCGAGGCAAACATCGATATCTGCAAGGATGTGGTGAGCGTACTGAAGACAAACGGCTGGAAGATCGCCTGCGGCACCTACGGCTACCTCAGCTATGCCAGCGATCTGGAGCGGGTCAAGGCAGACCAGGAGCAGTGGGACGCCGAGCTTGCCGGCATCATCGGGGAGACAGACATCCTGATGCTTCCCCTCAAGGGCGATCTGGATGCATGGAGCGGTTACAAGGCGACCAATGCAAAATACACCTACCTTAGGGATAAGGGCTACCGGTTCTTCTGCGTCGAGGAGGACGAGGCACCTCTCTTCCTGCAGATCACACCGGAGTATGTGCGGATGGGGATCCACGAGATCACATCATGGACAAAGTACAGAGAAGTAACCGGGAAAATATTCTGATCTTTCAAAAACAGGATCCCGGCGAATATCATATTCCAGAACACAGCTTAGACACAGATCAGTGATAGGATATGGATCGAGACGTTCCGTCAGGAGGTCCCGGTCCATTTCTGTAAGGTGACACAAGAATACGCGTAAGGAGACACAGAATGAAAAGAAAAATGGCAGCACTCCTGCTGTGTGCAGCATTGACCGCATCCCTTGCGGCATGCGGAGATACTACAGGCAAAGAAGCGGAGGCATCGGCATCCGCTTCCGTTTCCAGTGCGTCGGTGAGCGAAAGCAGCGAGGAAGCGGCAGATAGCTCTTCGGCAGAAGGGAGTGCGGATGAATTTTCCGCTGACCCGCTCCAGGAGGATCCCGAGAGCACCTACGCAAAGCTCCTGTCCGTTCCCGTGACGGAGGAGGAATACCATGTGGAGGACTGCATTACCCTGGGCGATTATAAGGGCATCAGGCTGACAAAGCAGATCCCGGAGGTCACAGACGAGATGGTCGAGGAGGAGCTGCGCTCCCTGGCGACCACAGAGGCGGTGGACAAGGTCGAGAAAGGTGACACGGTCAACATCGATTATGTTGGAACGATGGACGGCAAAGCCTTCGATGGAGGTACCGCCGAGGGACAAACTCTGGAGATCGGCTCCGGGCTGTTTATCGAAGGCTTTGAGGAGGGGCTGATCGGCGCAAAGACCGGGGATGTGGTCGAACTGAACCTGACATTCCCCGAGAACTATTACGAGGAGCTGGCCGGAAAGGACGTGCTGTTTACGGTCACGGTCAATTCCATCACCCGTCCGGCAAAGCAGGACGATGCCTGGGTGAAGGAATACACCAGCGGTTCGTTCGACACGGTGGAGGCTTACAAGGGGTCTCTTCGGGAAAGGCTGGAAAAGGAGCAGGAGGAGAATGCGGATTCTGTCCTGCGGCAGAATGTCTGGTCAGCTGTCCAGGATGCCTCGGAATACCATCAGCTGCCGGTTGGTTATTATAATGAAGGTGTGGAGGCTTATGAAGCAAATTATGCTGCTGCGGCTCAGCAGAACGGCTTCGAGGATGTCGACGCCTATATCGAGTCGCTGAAGGATTACGGCGTCACCAAAGAGACGTATGAGCAGCAGAAGGACCAGTATGCCAGATTCATGGCCGGGAGCACAGTGCTTCTGGATGCGCTGGCAGAGGCCGAAGGGCTCGATGAAGAGGATGAAGGCTACCAGGAGCACCTGAAGGAACTGGAGGAGATGTACGGGATGGATGAAGCCGGACTGGTCGAGATGTCCAGCGAACACAACGTCTACCTGTACTGCATGACACAGCTGGTTATCGACAGACTTCTGGCTGATGCGGAAGTCACGACCGAGACGATACCGGCACAGGGATAAGAGATATGGCAGATACACAGATGACCCCGGAGCTTTTCCGGGAAAAGCTGCAGACGATACTGGAGCAGGCAAATGCAAAGGGCGGCAGGATCCGCCGGGATGAGGTCGGCGCCTTCTTTTCCGGGGAAGGGCTGAGCGAGGAACAGCTTGGACTGGTCTATGATTTCCTGCTGTCAAAAAAGATCGTTGTGGAAGGCTATGAGCGGCAGGAAGAACAGATGGCAGATGCCGGGGAGGATGCGCCGCTCTGGAGCGAAGAGGAGCAGCGCTGGCTGGAGATCTATGAGGAGGATCTGGCTGCCGTCCGTCCGGAGCAGCCGGGCGAGCTGGAGCAGCTGCTTATAGCGGCCGCGGGCGGCGATGCCGCCGCAAAGCGGAGGCTGACAGAGCTGTTTCTCCCGGAGGTCAGTGCCGCGGCAAAGCGGCTGTACCGCCCGGGCGTGCTTCTGTCGGATGTGATCCAGGAGGCAAGCCTGGAACTGGTTCTGTTTGTGGAGCAGCTGTCCGGCCGCACGCTGGCAGATGCCGCAAAGGTCAGGAAGGAGCTGCACGCCGGGATCCGCCGGTCGGTGCAGGCCCTGCTCGAGGAGCAGAAGGATGTGCATACCCGGGATCGAAAGATGGTCTCAAAGGTCCAGGATTTCAAGGATGCCGTCACCGAGCTGAAGGAGGATCTGGGCAGGAAGGTCTATCTGGACGAGATCGCGGATTACCTGCATATTTCAGAGGAGGAAGCCGCCGACATCCTGAAGCTGGCAGGCGAGGATGTTCCGGAGGAGGAAGGATAAACATACGATGGGAAAGATCTATAACAGTACAGAAGAGCTTGTCGGCGGAACGCCCCTCGTGGAGCTGAAAAAAATAGAGGCAGCCCTCGGCCTTAAGGCCAGGCTTCTGGCAAAGCTGGAGTATTTCAATCCGGCAGGCAGCGTCAAGGACCGGGTGGCAAAGGCCATGATCGATGATGCCGAGGCCGCCGGAAAGATCGGACCGGGTGCGGTCATCGTCGAGCCGACCTCCGGAAACACCGGGATCGGCCTGGCCTTTATTGCGGCGGCCAGAGGCTACCGCCTGATCCTCACCATGCCAGAGACCATGAGCAAGGAGCGGCGGAATATCCTGAAAGCCTACGGCGCGGAGCTGGTTCTCACCGAGGGCACCAAAGGCATGGCAGGCGCCATCGAAAAGGCACATGAAATTGTGAATCATACGCCGAATTCCATTCTGGCGGGGCAGTTTGACAATCCGGTCAATCCGAAAGCCCACTATGAGACGACGGGTCCCGAGATATGGGCAGACACCGATGGAGATGTGGATTACTTCATCGCCGGCGTAGGCACAGGCGGGACACTGACCGGTACCGGCAGATATCTGAAGGAAAAAAATCCTGGCGTGCAGGTGATCGCCGTCGAGCCGGCCTCTTCGCCGGTCCTGTCCGGAGGAAGTGCCGGCGCCCACGCGATCCAGGGCATCGGGGGCGGCTTCGTTCCCGCCGTACTTGACACCGGGATCTACGATGAGATCATCACGGCAGATGATGAGATTCCCTTTGACATGGCCAGATTAGTGGCAAAGAAAGAGGGCGTTCTTGTGGGCATCTCTTCGGGAGCCGCTCTTTACGCTGCCATAAAGGTGGCCAGACGGCCGGAGGCAGAGGGAAAGACGATCGTCGTCCTGCTGCCGGATGGCGGCGACCGGTATTATTCCACGCCGCTGTTTCAGGGATAAAAAACCGGATTGACATAGCCGTAAAAAATGTAGTATACTACCTTCTGTTGACGAGCTGTGTCAATTCTGCAGGTGTAGTTCAATGGTAGAACACCAGCCTTCCAAGCTGGACACGTGGGTTCGATTCCCATCACCTGCTTCGGCGCAGGCCGGACATATGTATGCGCGAGTGGCTCAGGGGTGGAGTACAACCTTGCCAAGGTTGGGGTCGCGGGTTCGAATCCCGTCTCGCGCTCTTCGAGACCATCAGAAATGATGGTCTTTATTTATTTTATGTATTCCTTTCGGGAAGCGTTTTGTTTCCCGCTCCTTTTTGAGGATCTGCGGCTATGACGGAACTATTATCTGAGTCCAGTGAGGTCGTCTCCGGTCTGTCCCTTGTTCTGACGGCAGGAGGCATGATCCTGTATCTTATGCAGTGCTTTCTCGGCTACCGGTTTGTCCGGGGATGGATGGCGCTGGCCGGTTTTGCCGCCGGTTTCATCATCGGGCTTTTTGTGGGCATGGGCATGGACCATGAATCTGCTGTGTTTCCCTTTGGGGTCGGCCTCCTTTGCGGCATCATCCTTGCTTTTCTGTCCTACCGGATCTATCTGATGGGCATCTTTATCCTTTGCGGCATTCTGGCAGCGGCCTTTGTGCTGGACCTTCCGTGGCCGGAGGGCGGCACCTGGCAGCTGATCTCTCTTGGCGCGGCAGGGTTTTCGCTGCTCGCATCCGGTATCCTGGCGATCCGTTTTACAAGGACCTTTGTCATCCTGATCACCGGTGTTATGGGATCGGCAAATGCGGTCTCACAAGCCTCGCGTCTGTTTCCGTCGCTCCTGCGTGGCACCGGCAGGAACATGCTGGCCTTTCTGATTCTGGCATTGGCCGGTATTTTGATCCAGTTTCTTACGACGGACGACGAGTAGCATATCGGATCTACAGGGCGAGGGGATTCTGAAAAAACAAAAAGTTGTGTTTCCAGATCGGAAAAAAAGAGGTATACTATAAAGAAGAAAAAACAAGGGCAGGTTTTTAATTATGGATCGTACGGATTACAAAATCCTTCATATTCTTCAGAATAATGCAAGGGAAACGGCATCAAATATCAGCAAGGAGATCCATCTTTCCGTATCTGCCGTGATCGAGCGCATCCACAAGCTGGAGGAGAACCACACCATCAGCAAGTACACGATCATCGTAGATGACAGCAAGACGGGAAATACCATGTCCGCAATCATGGAGGTCGCACTGGACAAACCCAAGTATTACGATGCTTTTGCGGCGGCTATTCAGGAAATGGACCATGTGGTCTCCTGCTATTATGTTACCGGTGATTATGACCTGGTCCTGAAGATCGCCTGCAGCTCCTCGGATGAGCTGGAGAAGATCCACCGGGAGGTCATGAGCCTTGACGGCATCAAGGACACACGCACGCACGTCGTCCTCAAGACGGTAAAGAACAGCTATTCTGCGCTGAGCGATCCGGACAAGGATGCTCCGGCAAAGAAGAACACCATTCAGAAGTAAACAAAGGCCGGAAGCGGCAAAGAAATGACCCCGGGCGCGGATAGCTATCCGCGCCCGGACGTATGTAAGAGGAAAATATATGGACAGATATCTGAGAACCTATGCAGAGATATCGCTACATGCGATCGGACATAACATCGACGCGGCCAGAGCAAGGATCCCGGAGGGCTGCCGGCTGCTGGCGGTGGTGAAGGCTGACGCCTACGGCCACGGGGCCGTCAGGGTAGCCCGCTATCTGGAGGACCGGGTGGATTTCTTTGCCGTGGCAACGATCGAGGAAGCGGAGGAGCTGGTGGAAAACGGGATCACAAAACCGGTGATGATCCTGGGATATACTTCACCCAGACAGTTTGCCGACCTTGTCCGGCTGGGGATCCGGCCGGCCATCTACCATCTGGAGGATGCGAAAGCGCTAAGCCAGGAGGCCATCCGGCAGGGGAAGACCGCCAGACTCCACATTGCCGTGGATACGGGCATGACCCGCATAGGCTTCCAGGTCAGTGAGGAGTCGGCCGATACGATCAGCCGGATCTCCCGTATGCCGGGACTTGTGATCGAAGGCCTGTTCAGCCACCTTTCCTGCGCGGATATGACAGATAAGACCTTCTGCATGAACCAGTTTGACCGGTTTGCCGACATGGTCCGGATGCTGAAGGAGCGAGACACCAGGATCGAGATCTTCCACATCTGCAACAGCGCGGGGATCATGGAGTTTTCCGATCAGCGCTATGACATGGTCCGCTCTGGCATAACGACCTATGGCATTTATCCCTCTGAGGAGGTGCAAAAGGAAAACATGATTCTGGAGCCCGCCCTCGCCTGGCGCACCCACGTGGTGCATGTGAAGGAGGTCGGTCCGGGAAGAGGCGTCAGCTACGGCGCGACCTTTGTCACGGAGCGGCCGGTCACCAGAATTGCCACCCTTTCGGTTGGTTACGCAGACGGATACCCGAGAGCCCTCTCTTCAAAGGGGCGGGTACTGATCCATGGAAAGTCCGCGCCGATCCTTGGCCGTGTCTGCATGGACCAGATGATGGTGGACGTCACGGACATCCCAGGCGTAGAGACAGAGGACATCGCGACACTCGTGGGCAGGGACGGAAGCGAATACATTTCCATCGAGGAGATCGCGGATCCGGCCGGCCGGTTCAATTATGAGATGCTTTGCGACATTTCTCCAAGAGTCACCCGGATCTATGACACCGATCAGGAGTGAACCCTGCGGGAACAAAAGGACAAAAGGAAAACTGCTCTTTTTCGTAGCACTTTGCGGTGTTATCCATTATAATGGATACAAACCGGCGCTTGCCGCAGGCCTGCGGCAGCCATGAATGGTAAGGGAGGAAGATAGGATGAATTCACCTGCGGAAATCGCAAAAAACTATGTCAATATCGGTGTCGGGAAGATGAAGCTCCCGATCTCCAAGATGCTGGTCCTGGGTATCCTGGCCGGCATGTTTATCGCCTTTGGCGGCATCAGCAGCCAGGTCATTGCGGTCAGCATTGAGGCTCCGTCCGTGGCCAAATTTGCGGGAGCGGCTGTGTTCCCCGTCGGCCTTATGCTGGTCCTGTGTGCGGGCAGCGAGCTGTTTACCGGAAACTGCCTGCTGGTCATTCCTGTTCTGCAGAAAAAGGCTACCGTCGGCATGATGTTAAAGAGCTGGCTGTTTGTCTATATCGGCAACTTTATCGGCAGTATTCTGATCGCCCTGGCCGTTACCTATGGCCATGTGCTGAACCTCTTTGATTCCAAGCTTGCCCAGTCTGTTGTCAGTGCCGCATCCGGCAAGGTCAGCATGAGCTTTTCCGATGCACTGATCAAGGCCATCCTCTGCAACGTGCTGGTCTGCCTGGCGGTCTGGGTCTCCTTTGCGGCAAAAGAGCTGGCCGGCAAGATCCTGGGCCTGGCATTCCCGGTCCTGGCATTTGTCCTGTGCGGCTTTGAGCACTCCATTGCAAACATGTATTTTGTTCCCGCCGGAATCTTTGCTTCTGCTGAGTACGGCATTGCTGCCGAGGGACTTACCTGGGGCGCGTTCTTTATCAAAAACCTGCTGCCCGTCACCCTGGGCAACATCATCGGCGGCTCCTGCATCGTCGGTCTGGGATACTGGTTCTGCTACCTTCGCGGAACCGAGAGCTAAGCATTTTGTTTCCTTTTCGCAGCAGAGAAACAGAAGAGGACAAAACGCAAAAGACACATGCAGCAGCATGCAAAAGGAAAGCGCCGAATATTCCGGTTGCTTTTAAAAGGTGAATGACTTATAATTTATAGCGCAATTATGCCCGGAAGTGTGCCGAGGCCTCTGATTGCGCTATTTCCATGTCTTAAGCGGGCATTTTATCCGTTCCCGGTGAGGCAAAAGGTTCGCGGGATGCAGCCACGCATTTCCGCCGTTTTACAACAGAAAGGATCAAAGGTTCCGATATGGCCAACACCGACCGCTACAGCAGTCCGCTCTCCGAGCGCTATGCAAGCAGAGAGATGCAGTACATCTTTTCACAGGATTTCAAGTTCAGCACCTGGAGAAAGCTCTGGATCGCCCTGGCCGAGACAGAGATGGAGCTGGGCCTGCCGATCACCCAGGAGCAGGTCGACGAGATGAAGGAGCACATCTACGACATCAATTACGATGTTGCCGTTGCAAGGGAAAAGGTCGTCCGTCATGATGTCATGTCCCATGTGTACGCCTATGGCGTGCTGTGCCCGAAGGCCAAGGGAATCATCCATCTGGGCGCTACCTCCTGCTATGTCGGCGACAACACCGATATCATCATCATGAACGAGGCGCTCAAGCTGATCCGCAAAAAGCTGGTCTGCGTCATCGACGAGCTGGCTGCATTTGCTGAAAAGGAAAAGGCACAGCCGACCCTGGCATTCACCCATTTCCAGCCGGCACAGCCGACGACACTGGGCAAGAGAGCAACGCTCTGGCTGCAGGAATTTGCCATGGATCTGCAGGATCTGGAATATGTCCTCAGCACACTGAAGCTCCTTGGCTCCAAGGGAACCACCGGTACCCAGGCAAGCTTCCTGGAGCTGTTTGAGGGGGACCAGGAGAAGGTCGATCAGATCGATCCGAAGATCGCCGAAAAGATGGGCTTTTCTGCCTGCTATCCGGTATCCGGACAGACCTACTCCAGAAAGGTAGACACCCGTGTAGTAAATGTCCTGGCAGGCATCGCCGCCAGCGCACATAAATTTTCCAATGACATCCGCCTCCTCCAGCATCTGAAGGAGGTCGAGGAGCCCTTTGAAAAGACACAGATCGGCTCCTCCGCCATGGCATACAAGCGGAATCCGATGCGGAGCGAAAGAATCGCTTCCCTGTCCCGCTATGTCATGATCGATGCCCTGAATCCGGCCATGACATCGGCAGAGCAGTGGTTCGAGCGTACCCTTGACGATTCCGCAAACAAGCGGCTGTCCATCGCCGAGGGCTTCCTGGCCACTGACGGCATCCTGGATCTTATGCTGAATGTCGTAGACGGCCTGGTGGTCTATCCTAAGGTCATCGAAAAACATCTGATGGCTGAGCTGCCCTTCATGGCGACCGAAAACATCATGATGGATGCCACAAAAGCCGGCGGAGACCGCCAGGAGCTGCATGAGCGCATCCGTGAGCTCTCCATGGAAGCCGGACGGACCGTCAAGGTCGAGGGAAAAGACAACGATCTTTTGGAGCGCATCGCCGCAGATCCGGCCTTCAACCTGTCCCTGGACGACCTGAAAAAGTCCATGGAGCCAAGCCGGTACACCGGCCGTGCAGAGCGGCAGGTCGAGCGGTACCTGGAAGGAGAGATCCGGCCGCTGCTCAGGGAGCGCAGCGAGCTCCTCGGCATCCACAGCGAGATCAACGTGTAATTACAACGCCAAAATCCAGGCCGCACGTCATGCTTGCATGTAAGTGCGGACATGGATTTACGGCGTGCCCCGCATGAGCAGGGAATGGGGCAGGGGCCCCATGGACTGCG
>OCTX012122016.1_pt1 | contig 38979 bp, 66 predicted proteins | sample 1539691 | NCBI WGS metagenome assembly OCTX01 (sample SAMN02144231, study PRJEB22623) | gut metagenome | biome: sheep rumen | host: Ovis aries | place: New Zealand
CTCGGTCATCTAACGCCTGTATCTTCGCCAGCCAATCTTTCTGTCCTTCTGCTGTCATACGTTCAACAAAGGTATTCCACCCCATTAACTCCATACTCAGCAAATCGCCACGAAAATACTGCCGAACAGCCAACCCAACCAACGCATCTTCCCCAAGCATATCACAAAACCGCTTTCCCGGGTGCAAATCTGTTAGCCGAACCGCTGCATCAAAATATGCCTTTCCATCCATAATATTTTCCCCTGATATACATACACTACCATAAACAACACACAAAAGTCAAGTACAAATTATTATCACTTGACAAAAAAGATAATAGTCAATAGTTCCAATTTTACACGCAGGTCAAAAGTCGTCCTACAAAAACACAGACACCCCCATCACCCCCCCTGCGTGCATCGTGCCTGGTCGAATGCCGGCTGTGGATCGGTTGCCGTGTGAATCAAAATCAATATATAGTAAAAAAGTCACCAAACTATACATAATACAAATTATGCGCTTTTTTAAAATCAATATATAGTATTAAAAAAACTTGACAAAAAGCAAAAACGACCCCAGAAAATGCATCACACGACCCGGCAACCAGCAACCCCCAGCAAATTCGCCACTTTTTCCCGTTTGCCCAATAATAAAAACCATTTGCCCCATCGTCAAAACCACAAAATACTTGATTTTTTTCCCTATTTTCCCAATTTGCACTATCAAAAATTATGCGTGAGTAATAAAAAAAATATAAAGAGAATTTGAATTCCCCCCTTTCATTGGGGAAATCGGGGAAATAGGGGAAAATTTTTTTGCGTCTTTTCTCTTGTATTTTTTGTATTTTTTTTATGTTTTTATATTTTTTTATTTTTTTATTATTTTTTTTCTTGACTTGTTTTCTTTTTTATCGTAAAATGACAATGTATCAAAAAAGAACAACCGCCGCGGGGCAAGTAAAAACTTGACAAACGGCACAACAAAAAAGGATGAAAAAAATGACAAAATACAGATTTTATATAAAAGATGTAGAAAAAGCCCGCAACGAATTCCGGACTTGGTTTGGGCAAGTAAACATAAACATAAAACAAGTATTAAATGCGGGATACATTGACCAATACACAAACAGACCGGAATACTTCGCTGAAAAGATTGGTGGGGCAACATATGAAATAATAAAAGCATAAAAAAGGGGCGATTTTATGAAAATAATCAAAACAAAGGGCAATTTGCGCATTTTTGCGGGTGATGGTATGGCGCGGGGCTTGTTTATAGCCGAAAATATAAAGACGGGGCGCATTAGTTTATGGGATAATTGCCCGCGGTTTAATTTGAGCGATTGCAAATATTAAAAAAGGGGGGAAAACAATGGCAACAAGGGAATATTTCAGAAACTATAAACGCATCCAACGCGCAACGGCGGCGGGGTTTGATGCAAAACTGGCTTTGTATGTGTATCAAACAATGCGGGTGCGTGGGATATACGAATACGAGGCGCGGGCTGCGGTCTTGGATGCTGCGCGCGATGGTTTATTTGGAAACTTGCAAAGATAAAAGGAACAAACGATGACAAATTATAATTTGTTCTATTATAGATATACTTTGAGCGATGGGAGCAAATACGCGCAACTTGCGAACAGTGAAAAACACGCACACGCACACGCAAAAAAACTGTCAACAGATGTTCGATTTGGCGGAGCGGTGGAAGTGTTAAAACGGACACTAGGAGCGGATGTGCAACTTGTTTGTATATACAAAAATGGAATCAAATCTTAAACAATCTTAAAAAGGGGAAAACGATGGGAACTTTGGAAACTTTGGCGATGTGCTGTGTATATGTGGGCTTTTTTATGGCGTTTTTTACAATCTGCGCCGGTGTTATGTGGATACTTGAAAAAATCGGTTTTTTGCATTGGCTACGCGGTTGGCTGTGGTATTTTGGCTTGATTGACGAATGCCCAGACACACAAAACAATAAATAATATATATAAGATAAACAAAACCAAAAAAGGGGGTTACAATGTATTTATTACAAAGCACAATCACAGACGGAATATTTATCAAACAACTAGACAATAGTTTTATTCACTATTTAATAGTTGACGAGCGAAACCAAGCAACAACATTTGAAACAAAAGAACAAGCACGAACAGCGAAAAAGAATCTTAAATATTCGCACATACATACAAAATACTTCAAAATAGTTGAATTATAAAGGGGACAAAATGAAACCGGAAAAAATCGGCAACAAATGGCGCATTGTTTATGATGGGCGACTTGACTGGGTAAAACGCGCCGGGCTTGCTGAAAAACCCGTCAACAATATGATTTTTGATTCGCTTGACGATGCCTGGGCTTATCTTGATAAGTTTGAAGATTTGCGAGGGTTAATTTAATGCGATAAAAAAAATTTTTGGTTGTTGTTGGACAAATCAAAAAAACTTGTGTTAAAATAACAAACGAACAAACAAAAAAGGAGCATAAATATGTTCAAAATTACAAACGGCGGTTTATTAAAACGCGACACAACTTGGAACGGGCTTATTTTTGGCTCACCAAAATCAGGCAAAACATCTTTGGCGGCGTCTTTTTCAAAGCCAATATTGATTGACTTGGACCACGGCGCGCACCGTGTTGCAAGTAAAAACCGCGCTGGCTTGGATGTGGCGGCGGTTGAAAACTGGGCGGACTTTGAAGCCCTTTGTGCTGATGATGCCTTGAAAGATTACAAAACAATCATTGTTGATACATTTGGGGCGGCTGTTGATATGATTATACGCGACAAATTCGGCGGCATAATGAACCCTGCCAAGTGGGGGACTGTTAAAAGCGATATAATGCGCGTTGCTAGTCAATTAAAAATGACTGGGCGCAGTATTTTATGGTTGGCGCACGAATCAGAAGACAAAAGCGACGATAAGATTATTAAACGCCCACAATGCCAAGGCAAGGCAAAAGACGAACTGATGAAAATGCTCGACTTTATCGGACACACCACCAAACAGGGCAACGACTTTGTTTTGGAATTTGGCGGCGATGATTCAATTTATGTTGGAAACACCTTTGGATTCAAAAATCGCTATGTGTTGCCTGATATTCGTGTTGAAAATAACACCTTCGGGCGTGATGTGATTGAGGCGCAAATTGCGGACTTTTTGGCAAGCGAAGAAGAACAGAACAACGCACTGGCGGAAAAAATGACGGAATGTCGCGAACTGATTGTCAACGCAACCAGCGCAGACGATTTTACAAAAGCACTGACCGCGATTACATGCGCAGAATTGACCCAAGGTGCGATTTTGAAATTAAAGCACGAATTGGCGGACAAGGCAACTGAATGCGGTTGTGCGTGGAATAAAGATGCAAAGGCGTTTGAAAAACAATCAGAACCAAAGGCGGAATAAGATGCACATACTGGGAATAATTATCGCACTGGCTTTTTTTGGCGTATTAAAATAAGGAGACTAATATGTTTTGGACAAACTTTTTTCTGGTTATAATAATTATAGAATTGTATGCGATTGGCACAAATTAAAGGGGGCGAATATGTTTTGGATATATTTTTTGCTTATAGTAATTATATTTGAATTGTATTTGTTAAGAACCAAATAAAGGACAAACAATGACTTTCAAAATAACACCATCTTTATACAATGCGTGGCTGTTCTATACCAAACCGCTTTTTGACCGCACCGATGAACAAGAAACACAAGCCCGCGCAGAATTTATTGACACTCTGCGCAAGGTTCGCAAACCCGACACAATGGAACAAGAACGGGGGCATATATTTGAAAACACAATCGAATACATCGCTACTGGCAAATGCGACCCGAAATACATTGTGCTTGACGGCGAATCTGACGAAATGGCTTGTGCTCGGAACATTGCTGGCAAATGCGCCGACGGTGTGTTCCAAGAAAAAGACGGGCGCGAACTGCCGTCTGGGAACTACATCTATGGCGTTGCTGATTGTATCTTGCCAACAACGATTATTGACTTTAAGCGTGTTAGCAACTACGATATGGGCAAATACCAGCAGTCAATTCAGCACCTTGCGTATATGTATATCTGGGAATCAAAGCGGTTTGACTATCTGGTTTGCGATGGCTCTGCCGAACCATTTGACGAAGTTTATACTTGGAACAATGGCTCGTTGGGTCTGTTAGAAAGCCGAATTGCGTTGATGTGTTCATCTATCTGTGGTGACCCCGAGTTGCGTGAGATATTCGAACAGAATTGGAAATACAAATAAAACAATCTGAAAGGAGAGAACAAATGATATGGGCATTGATAACAATAATAGTTTTATGGTGGTTTATGATTAACAAAGGGGAATAACAATGACAATAACACCAGCAACAATGTATTGGTTTACAAGATTAGATGGAATAAACTGTTTGTGCACAACGATAGCAATCTTTTCTACATTTGCTTTCGTAATAGGAGTTATTATGTGGATTGCAAACCTAGATTATAATGATGAGTATTGTGAAGCGGGTAAAAAGATAACAAAAGCAACAGGAATAGTTTCTGCATTGGCTCTGACTATTGGTCTATTTGTGCCAACAAGTAAAGAAATGGCTATGATTTATGTAGTGCCACACATTACTGAATCACAAGTGGTTAAACAAGACATACCAGAAGTATATGACCTTGGTGTCAAGGCATTAAAAGATTGGTTAAAAAAAGAAACCAAAGGTAGCGACAATGATAGCCCAGCAAATTAAAGATTTCCCTGATTATTATGTCACCGATAGTGGTGATGTGTATTCAAGAAATTATAGACAAACAGGAAGAATTAAAAAATTAATACCATCTATGTGTGGTGGTGGTTATTTGCAAGTTAATTTGTTTTCATTAAAAAAACAGTGTTGTAAAAGAATACATCGTATTGTTGCCGAAACATTTATACCAAATCCAGAGAACAAACCACAGGTTAATCATAAAAACGGAATAAAAACTGATAATCGGGTGGAAAATTTGGAATGGGTAAGTCATCAAGAAAACCAAACACACTCTTGGGAAGTTTTAGGCAGAAGAAAAGCACACAATGGTGGATTTGGCAAAATCGCATTGTATAAAAACGGATGTCTTGTTATAGTTTTTGATTCTGTAAAAGATGCAGCGTTAAAAACAGGGGAAGACAAGCGAATTATTTATAAAAATGCATATAAAAAACAAATAACCCAAAATGGGAACCAATAGAGGTGGCAAGATGAACAATGATATGAAATGTCCGTTCTGTCAGCATGAGTTAGAAATTGGTGGGGTTGATGGCATATTGCGTGGCTGTCCTAAATGCCGCAATCTTGGAACTGAAATGCTCTGGCAAGAACTTATATATGCTCGTAAGGCATTAGATATCGCTGTTGATGCGCTGAAAGAGTTATCACGGTATGGAGTATGCGGTGCAAATAAGGCATTAGAACAAATAGACCAAATACTAGAACAAAAGGATAAACGATGAAACGATTCATTATGTGGTTTTTAGTAAAAAGAGAGTTTCACAGAATAAATGATACAGGTTTGTTTCGTATCCGTAAAGCAAAATCGGGCAGTTATTATATCCAGAAAATAAGATATACTAAACGCAACAAAAGATGGATTGTAAAAGATATTGTGCGTGTTGCCGACCATTATACGCCAAACAACAATGGATACGCACACCCACCATCAAATAGTATAAAACATTCAATGAAACAGATAATCGTAAAAAGCATATTCAAAATTGAAATTTATGAATAAACAGCACTAGAACAAAAGGATGTAAAATGACATATGCAATAAAAACAAATGATTGGCACAATAGATTCTATGCAAAATGTGGCGAATTGACTTTTATAGAAGAACAAAATAAGTATTTTGACAGCAAGGTTTTTAAAACAAAAAAATTATGGAAAGCAAAGATTATGTGTTGGTTTATAAATCTTGCTTGTCGGCTGTCCAGTTTCAAAGAAAGATGTGTCGTGGTAAAAATGGCAGAACAAAAGGAATAGGTGTGTGAATTTAACATATTTTTGCGATATGTTAAAAAAATACAAAAAAATTAACAGAACAAAAGGATTAACAGTTATGGTGGGGTAAAAAAATTGACGGTTATGCCTAGGCGATAATATCGCATACCGTTATCGATGATTGGCTATCAAAATATATCAAAAAGCCGATGACCTTGGTCGTGAGATAGAGAACGACAAATATAGGCACCCCACCGCCAAAAATAAAAGGATGTAAAATGAAATTGTGGTGTTGTGGTTGTAATGATTATGTGGAAGCGGAATTATGTGGTGGCGACATCATATACCCGCACCGTCCAGACCTATATAAATTAAAGTTTTATCGGTGTCCGCATTGTAAAAACTATGTTGGCACGCATAAAAAATGGGGTATAGGAACGGACGGCAGAAAACATAATATTCGTGCGTTTGGTTGTATTCCAACCCCCGAACTTAAAAACGCACGACACAAGATACACGAAATCCTTGACCCGTTGTGGCAGGGCGACAAACCGTCAGGAACACGCAAAAAAATCTACAAGCGATTGTCTGATGCGTTGGGTTATGAATACCACACAGGCAACACAAGAACAATAGAAGAGTGCCGAACCGTATATCGTTTGGTAAAAGCAATGTATAACAATTAAAACAGAACAAAAGGATAAATGATGAAAATATTTTTATTCATATTTACACTAGTTTTGATTTCACAAACAATTGGTTTCATTATGGGGTATTTGTTTGCAAAACGAAACAAAAAGGATTAAAAGCAATAACCAAAAGGAAAGGAAATGATAACAAATGTAAAACCGCCAGTTTGGGTTCCTGATAAACGACAATGGCTGGTGAAATATACTGTTAAAGACAAAGATGCTGGTGATTATGTCCAGAAAGTTTGGTGCGAAGCATTGGTGTCCGCTGAACGTATAATAAAAGAAATTAAACAAAGGATTAAATGATGTTAGGTATAATAAAAACAATTTTAATTTGTATAACAGTGTTGATTGGAATGTATATTATAAAACCAAAAGATTAAAAATATTAAAAAAAAGGAGAATACAAATGGAGTTTCCTATAACACAAACGTCTATAAATAGCACGACAGCATTTGTGCTACAAAAAAGCAAAGAGCCAGAGAATGATTATGAAAAACTTTTAGAAGAATGGCGGTTCTTACAAAAAACTTATAAAACAATATTGTGTGGCAAAAACACGCCTGAAAGAAAACAGCAATTAAAAGTACTTGGCAAAAAAATAAATGCAAAACAAACGAAGATATGTAACGTAAAACGATTATTAAACATAGGAAGAAGATATGATTTAGGGCGATGTTTTATGGAAATATGCAGACAAAAAACGCCTTATGATGAGTTTATGGAAGTTTGGGAACAAGCACATAAGATGAGTGATGAATTAAAAAAACAAGGAGAAAACAAATGAGAAAAATTATAATCTCGATGAATAATTGTCAAAAGTGTGAAATGCTTAAAGCACAATGCCCAGACGCAGAAGTCATCAAGGCAGACCCGTCAGAACTGTTGCAATTCGCACGTCTGGCCGGTATTCAAAGTATGCCGTTTGTGGTCGTTACGGGTGAGCCACAAGAACTTGCAGAAGTGTTGAAATAAAAATTTGACATTTGATTTTTTGCTAGTATTATATAATCAATCGCATTCAAGGAAAGGGGAATCGTAGTGAAAAAAATCTTAATATCAGACCAAAAACACGCAAGGGACAACACCCAGTATTTCTACCCATATATCGTTATCTCACGCAAAGACATCGCCGACACCAATGTCAACGAAGTCACTGATGTATTGCTTGACGGTACTGACACTGAAATACTTGATGTGTTCACAAAGGCAACAAAGGCATATCTGCCAAACTCTATTGACTTTCTTGCAGATGTTGATACAATAAATAAAGCATTGGCACAACGCGTGTCTTATGAAACACCACGCCCTGCTTTTAATATTGACGACAATTACATTACGGGGGACTCCCTTTCCAACTGTCCCCCACCCAATTCTATAATCGAAGAAACCGAAACCGAAATTCCAATGATGGAACAAATTGCCATCTTGGAACCATTATTGACAGGCAAACGCATTGGTGCCGGCACGATTGCCGAATTGACCGCACAGCTTGTTGACCTGTGTAAAACTAACAACTTGTTTGTTCGTGATACGATCACTGGGTTGTTTCGCAGTTGCTTTGCCCGCAAACCACTGATTTCAGCAGATCAAGCCAACACAATATTTTCAACACATTTTTGCGATAAACTGGCAATTAAAACCACCGATTATAAAATCGACAAGACAACAGGCGAAACAGTACAAAACACTAAATATCGTCCAATCAAACCAGACGAATTGAAACTGCTGTGGAAAAATGTTGCATTGTATTCTACCTTTAATTCACGCAAAGAGTTTTTTGATTCAATACCTGAATGGGACGGAGAAGAACGCATTAGAACATTTATGAAAAAATATTTTGAATGCGACACAAATCCAAACTTTTTTATGCTTTTGATGACTTGTATTATTGGGAAAATGGTCAACCCATCAAGGACAAATACACCATTTTTCTTTGATATTGTCGCAGAATCCAAGGGTATTGGTAAATCTTATCTGTGCCGCCGTCTATTGCTTGGTAAATATTGTGGTTTTCTGCGTATGAGCAAAAATCGTGGTATGTCTGACTTTTTTGTTGATGCGTATGATGGCAATAATATCTTGGTGGTTGACGATGAATGCACTTGGTGTGGTTCTGGCAATGACAAACTGTCTTATGATGAATTTAAGACGCTTGTTTCGACAACCACTGATAAGTTCTCTCGCAAAATGCAACAGCCAGAAGAACATGAACGGTCGTTTATTATTGTGCGAACCAGTAATTATGTCAATCAAGTATATGCACCAAACGAACGCCGGCAAATAGTGTTTCAGTGCAATCTGCAAGAACAAGAATGTCGAATACTTGACCTGCCAGATTCGTTTTTCGAACAAATGCTTGCAGAAGCAAAGGATTATTATATCAAGCACGGCGGCATTTATGAATTAACACCAGACGACAAACTGGAAGTTAAAAACACAAACCTTGATAACTACAACTGGGAAACGAAAGAAAATTATGCAATATTGGAATATATCAAAGCAGTGCGTTCCGACCCAGACAAGTGGGGTGCGTCACTGGAAGCAAAGAAATTCGCTAACGATAAATGGGGTTCACACCAAAAATATACTGAGTGGTGCGACGAAAAACGCAAGCCATCGTTGCAATCGCGTGGTTTTTGGCGCGCAGTATCTGCATTGTCAGAATTACCAGAGAATCATATAGCGGTTTTGTCAAATTCCAAATATGATATTGCTGGTGGTGGTAAATGTCGTGTATTTCGCATTGACCCATTACCACTGACAGCCGAAGAGAAAGCAATTGCGGATATGGAGGATATACCATTATGAGCAAATGGAAAGTAGTTTATAATTTGTCTGATATACCAGACCACAAGTGGCTGCCGATAAAAATTGTCGCATTTGTGGATTATAATAAATGTTGCCTTGCGTGGAAATGGCGCAGAATGACAGAAAAAGAGTGGGATAGACACGAAAAAGAACAAAGCAAAGGAGAGAACAAATGAAAATATTATCACTATTCGATGGTATATCTTGTGGTCGCTTGGCATTAGAACGAGCAGGTATTCCTGTGGAAAAATACTATGCCAGCGAAATTGACAAGTATGCAATACAAGTGGCACAGAAAAATTACCCAGACACAATTCAGATTGGCGATGTAAACAGCATAAACTGGAGTAATTATGGTGATTCTGTGGATATGGTTATTGGCGGAAGCCCTTGCCAAGATTTATCTATCGCAAAGCAAAATCGTGAAGGTCTGCGTGGTGCAAGGTCAGGTCTGTTCTGGAAATATGTGGAAGCATTGGAAATTATCCGCCCAAAGTGGTTTCTGCTGGAAAATGTTGCCAGTATGCGAAACGAAGATAGAGATGCAATCACAGCGACACTGAAAAAGATATACCCAGAAACCGAGCGCATAATGATAAACTCTGCGCTGGTATCGGCACAGCAGAGAAAACGGTATTACTGGACAAATTGGCACGTGGAACAACCACAGGACAAAGGTGTTTTATTAAAAGATATTTTAGAAACCAAAGATGGTATTCCGGCTGCTATGCGAACCAGAAAAGATACAACCGGAAAATATAACCGACTTGAAACAAAAACAGACGGCAAAGCAAATTCACTGACCAGTGTACAGACAGATTCTATGGTTGCTGTGAATATTGACAATTATTTCCGCAAGTATGGCACAAAAGGAAAGATTATGTCTGCTGATACGGAAAAGACACAGTGTTTAACCGCTAGTATGGGCTGTGGCGGTGGAAATAATCCACTGGTTGCCGAACCTATCACAAAGCGTTCTATGTCTAACTTGCGTATGCCAGACGAAAAATCAAAAACACTTTTGTCTAGTATGTGGAAAGGTTCTCAATCAAACGGTATGACAAATGTTCCAGAACGCATTGGCGAATTAGAAGGGCTGGGCAAAGGGCAAGCAAATCGTATTTGTTCCGTTCGTGGTAAATCTGTGTGCTTAAACGCAAACGGTGTTGGCGGTGGTGCAAAGACAGGTTTATACAAGGTTGACCTGCCAGATGGTGATTACATTATTCGCAAACTGACACCTGTTGAGTGCGAACGATTGCAAACATTGCCAGACGGGTGGACAGAAGGTGTGAGCAATACACAGCGATACAAAGCAATTGGCAACGGTTGGACCGTAGACGTGATTGCTTGGATATTTAGCCAAATGCCAACAGAACAATAAAGGAGAAAAAATATGAAACTAACACTAAAACGAAACTTTAAGGGACCCGACTACACCATCGGCAAACTCTACATCGATGGGCACTACTTCTGCGACACGCTGGAAGACACCGTCCGTCCCACTGGAAAGAAAATCGCAGGCAAGACCGCAATACCCGCAGGCGATTACAAGGTTATCAAATCGTATTCACCCCGATTTAAGAAAGTTCTGCCAGAGATATTAAATGTGCCGAATTTTACAGGGGTGCGCATTCACGCAGGTAATACCGCCAAAGACACCGACGGCTGTGTTTTGCTTGGGTTGAATAAAACCAAAGGTGCAGTGTTGGACAGCCAAACCACAATGGCGTATTTTATGGCACGCACACCAAACGAATTTGATTTGACAATAGAATAAAAAAATTTTTTACAAGTTGGACAAATCAGAAAAAAATATGTTATACTACAATCGTTCAAAAGAACATAACAAAGGAAAAACACTATGAAAACAACTGAAACAAAAATTAAAGTATTAAGCAAAAACTTACGCAAAGGTACAACAAACGATGGACGCGCTTGGGAACGCACCGAATATGTCGTCTGCGAAACTACAGAACGCGAAGACGGTTCTATTGTTGAAACAACATTGGAAACAACCGCTGCAGGTATGCTGGGCGAATTGGAAGTCGGTGCAACTTACAACGCCGTGATTTATATTTCTTCGCGCGAATATGAAAAAGACGGCAAAAAAACTTACTTTGCATCGTTCCGTATTACACGCGCAGAAAAGATTGCTGACAGCGAAAAAACCGCAGGCGAACAAAAACTGGCTGAAGCGATTGACGATTCCATTCCATTTTAATAGGGGGCTATTATGGACTACGTAATGACGGCAAAAGAAGTTTCGGAAATTATGCGTGTGTCCCCCGTAACGGTTCGGAATATGGCAAATCAAAACCGTCTTCCGTTCCGTTGCATAAAAATCGGAACAGCGTACAGATTTCCAAAAACAGAAGTAATGGAGTATATAAATGGCGAACGAAACAACGAACAATAAAACAAAGATTGACTTGTTGTATGAATATACTAACGAACGCTTTGATATACAAGACCGATATTATGAATCTTGTTATAAAGGGTTGCGGAATATGATTGCGTGGCTGTGGATACTTTTATTCGCGTGTTGGGCGATAAATCATTTTGCTTTGATTCACGAGTTTGGTAAATTAGAACATCGCGTTGCGGGAATCGAACAAACTTGGAGTGAATAATGAAAACCGCAGAACAGATTGAAAACATTATTGCCAAACTTCGCAGCGACCTTGAAGATGTCCGTGCGCGCATTGACGATATACGCACTTGGGCAAACGCAGGCAACTTTATGCAGGATAAAGAGTTTTTTGTTCAACAGATGAAACATCTTGAAGACCTGCAGAAACAAGAATGGCAAGCAGAATATCGTATCAGAGCATATGAATATGTGCTTGAAAAACCAAAGGCAGAATAATATAATAAAAGTATTGGGGGCAAAACTTATCATAACTGACATTATTTTTTTCTAGGTTGTCCTTTATGTTGTAGTTCCTTCTTTTTTGATACGCCTCGCCTGCATACCGAGTAGCCCCCAAAGTATGCAAAAGTTTATGGCAGTAGGCTTCCCTCCTACATTCTAAATCCTACTGCCACCAGATTTTGAAAGGAAAGGCGATGAATCTGAATTTGACAAATCTTGATTACACACAGTGGACCAAAAATGATTGGCTCGATGCATATACTGCCTACTGCAAAACCAATCTATTTGGACCAAAAACCAAGAAAGAATATTACGATTGGGTTCGTAGCCGTCTAGACCGCCAAAAATCGCTCGCAGAGCCATTATCCAAAAATTTAATAAACAAGTGGACCAGCGGATTAAAAAACGCTTCTGTGTGGGCAAAAAAACGCGGTTGTGATATGAGCGGGCAAATGCTTTCAGATGTTCGTGTAGATAACGAAGACCGTAGCACAAGAGAAATTGCAGAACGTGCTGAAGATATTGCGGTTGATACACAACAGCGGTTGGGCTATTTGATTGAAAGGGTAAGAAAATGATAAAGGAGTAAAATAATGTGGATTAAACACAACAAGTTTTTAATAAATTTAGACAAGGTTCAGGCAATTTGGTGCAACAAAAGAAGCACCGGACGCTATAGTTTGGTTTTTGAATATGTTGGTGACGATAACGAACAATGGATTGATTTTCAATCCGAAGAAGAAATGTTACAGGCGTTTGAAGTTATAGTTTACGCCTTGGGACAAACAGAAGTGTGTGATTTAGATGGGAAATAAAATAACAATCATTATTGATACGCGTGAGCAAAACCCGTTGCACTTCGACGACTTGCATATTGCCGGCGTAAAATCTCTCCCCAGTGAACGCGGAACCCTGCATACTGGGGATTATGCTATTAAGGGGCTGGAAACTGTTGCTTGCTGGGAACGGAAAGCGATGGGCGACTTGTATGGCACCGTTGTTGGCGACCACACCCGATTCAAGCGCGAATTAGAACGAATGCGCGAATACAAATACAAATGGCTCGTTATTGAATGCAGACCGTCAGATTTTGCACAGTATGTAAACCAGTGGCGGTCTTGGGAGAAATTCAACACAGTAATCTGCTCGCTTTGCAAGTGGGGTGCGGAATACGGCTTGCGTGTAAAGTGGTGCAAGAACCGCGATGTCGCAACGGACTATATTGCTCGATGCGCTTTGGCTGTGTGGGAATCTGAAAAGAAAGGAGAAAGAAAATGCAAGGCACAAGATACGTAGTGAAAAAAGTTTTTTACACTTACCACCCCGATTTTGTACAGGACGACAACGCACCAAATGGGTATTATACTCTTAACACTGGGCGTTGGGTTGTCGAATGGTCCGTTAAAAGTTTTATAGGCAATCTGCCCCAACAAATTATGTACTTTTCACATGATTGTTGCACAGAAGACGAAGCAAAAGAGTTCGAAAATAAGTTGTTGCATGGCCTTGACAAACACTATTCTATTATTGTAAACGATGACAACGCTTTTATTCTTGGTGCAAAATAACACCAAAAAAACGCCAAGATATATTATACAAAATAACCTACAATTCCTATGTAACAAAAACATAGGAGTTTTTTTATGAATCCGTATTATATGCAAAACTATATGCCACCAGTGCAACAACCACAGGGAATGGCCATACAAAACTTACCGCACCAACAGACAGTAAAACCAACTGTTGTGCCTTATAACGTTGAAACAGCAGAACAGATGTCTGCTATCAACCCAATGCCGAACACAATATATCTCGGTCTGAACGACAAAGACGGAAAGATATTTGTAAAGCGTATGAATAATGATGGGTTGACGGAAGTTAGAACGTATGTGCAGGTAGGCGAGCAGACAAAGAAAACGGACACACAAGAGATACTGGAACGTCTTGAAAACATAGAAAAGAAATTAAACATAGGGGGCAGCGATGAATCCAATGGCAATCTTTAATATGTTTATACAAGGACAGTTTCAAAATCATCCACTGATGTCAACCGTCAATCAAATGATGGCAGGCAAAACACCAGAGCAGCAAAGGGAAACAATTCGCAATGTTGCTCGTTCTCGTGGATTTGACTTAAACCAACTCCCACCAGAACTTCGTAGTTTATTGGGGTGACTTAACAATTAACCAAAAGGATATAAAATGGCAGAAGGAATGACACCGGCAGATGTCGGTGCAGTAGTAAACAACAACCGTGGCTGGGGCTATGGATATGGTGACGGTGCCGGTTGGGGTATGGGCGGAATGGGCATTGGCTTATTCGCTATATTGTTCTTAGTTTTGTTCGCAGGCGGCGGTGCTTGGGGAAACAACCGTAATCAAACGGAATTCTTACAAACCCAAATGCAACAGGGCTTTGACAACCAAAACACAATGGCAAACCAAAGAGAAATCTTGGCTGCAACAAACCAAACTTTCCACGATACTGTAGCAGTATTGTCGGATAAATACAGCGAATTACAACGTGACATCGCTGCACTAAGCGTAGGTCAAGCAAATGCTTTGGCAAACCAAAACCAGTGTTGCTGCAATACATTGCGCGCAATCGATAGTGTAAACTTTAATGCTGCACAAAATACAGCATCTATCAACGCAAACACAACAGCAGCAGTTCAAAAAGTTTTGGACGCTATCACAGAAAACAAGATTGAAGCATTGCAAGGTAAGATAAATGCTTTGGAATTAGCACAAGCAACATCTAATATTGTGCGTTATCCAACAGGATTTTCATACAATGCAGGTCCATCACCATTCTGTGGCGGCAACTGTGGCTGTGGCTCGTTCTAACCAGATGGGCAGGGTATGTGCTCTGCCCAGAACTTTAAGGAGTTATGATATGACTTGTAATTGCAATTTACACAGAGCAACCAACCTGACAACAGCAGGTGTGTTGACAGTAACAAACAGCAACAATATAGCAAACTTAATGCCGTTTGACTTGGTATTATGTTTGAATCCAAATAACGTCATCACTGGTGCGCCAGTTGATTATACAATCACAGTAAATGGCACAGCAGTTCCTTTGCGCAACAGAGTCGGATTGCCAATCAGCACAGACCACTTGCAATCAAGGAAACGTTATCACGGATATTACATCGTTCCAACGACCGGAACACCATATGTGATATTGGTGGACACACCTTGTGATTTGGCATATGCCGTATCAAGTGCAAGTGTTGCCTTAACAACAACTGAAACCGAAGGGGATTAAAGATGAAAACAAAAATCGAAAAAGCGAGAAGCGTATTGCTGGATAGAATTATTGAATTGACACCAAAAGCGAATATAGAAAATTTGTTTCATATTACAAATGCTTTTCAAACGATTCAAACCAAACCTTTTGATACTTTCGAGTATATGACAAACATTCTGAAAGAGTTAAAAGCCGAAAACAAAAAGGATAAAAAATGACACACGAAGAAAAAATGGCTATGCGCAAAGCAATATATGAACATCTTGAAATTTTGTTGAACAAAGTTCACGAAATGTTTAAGGAAAATGAAAAGTTGTCACCGCAACAAATGTCTGTTGGTGCAGATATTTTGAAGGATATCGCATCTGCTGATAAGAGTTTGTCAAAAGCATGTTATTACGATTCAAAGCGCAGCGATGCTGACGACAAGAAATATTAAAAAACAGGGTAGTTTATGGCTACCCTGTCGACAACTTATAAAGTAGGCAATTATATTGTATAATATTTTTTTTAAGTGTATCAATAAAAAAGTGTTGATTTTTATGTTGTAATTTTATAGAATAAAGGTGGAAAGATGAAAAAGGTCGGGCTTTATATGTTGCGCAATATTATAAATTTGGTAAAATGGACTCTAAAACAGATTACATATCGTAGTCGTTTAGAAGATAAGGTTGACCTTGCTTTGCGCAGATTATTAAGATTAGAAATTATAGATGCGATTCGCAGGAAAGACAAAACTACGGTTCACATGCTTTATGATGAGTATAAAAAACTAGGTGGAAATTCTTACATACAGGAAATGTATGAAGAGTATATTAACAAATCCAAAAGGAGTAAAAAATGACTTGGATAATTGAAAACTGGGATAAAATTTTTGCCGTTTTGGGTATTATGGGAACCGCCTGTACTGGATTGGTTGCCACATTTGGTAAAAGTAAATGCAGATTTTTGGTGTGGGTTGTGAAAATCTGTGATTGGATGTCTGTTGTAAATACTGCCGAAAACAAAGCAAAAATCGCAAAAGCAACCAAAAATACCAAAAAGAAATAATGAAACGTTGGAAACAACTTTACAATATTAATGGTTTTTTTACGTGTGAATACTGTCTGAAACAATTTCCAATAGATAAAGCCACACGTGACCATAAAATCCCACGCAGTCGCGGTGGAAAAACGACACTTGAAAATATTGCTGTTTGTTGCCCGGATTGTAATTCAACCAAGGGCGCATTAACCCCCGATGAATTTACAGAATGGCAACGATTGGAATTTATACGCAATGGGGGGCTGTCACGATGAAAAAAAGTTTTGTGCAAAAAAAATATCTGAAAACATGGGCCATTGGTAATTTTTATCAATACCAGATATTTGAAATCAATGCTGGCGGGGAAATCTGGTTGGAAGCAACACCAATCACAAAAGGTGTTACACGCACGGCAGAAAACGAACAGATTTTACGTATATTATTAGAAAACGATGCAATAAATATGAATAAATTCTGGCAAAGGGTGCGATAATACATAGATTTTTTTATAATATTTTTTATTGCAAATAATTACTATAATCTTTGCCTTTATATAAATGTGTCGTATAAAATCTATCTAGTCCACGTGCCAAATATGACACAAATTGCCAGTAAGATATATTTATACCATAGGTTTTTCTAAGATATTCCACGCCTGCAAAACCGCCTTTCCGTTCAACGCAGGCAGATAGTAATACTTGTTTCTCTGGGGTTGGGATTTCATATTCTTCAAGCAAACGCTTTACCAACGGCACGGGCAAGTGTTTTAGATAAATCTTTGTAGCGCGTCTTGTGTCTTTCATAGATTTACTCTTTGTTTTCCGTTGATAAGCATTGACAGGCGGGAATTTTCAGGTCTGTGGAATTTTACCTTTGTGCCACTATTTATTAACATTTTTAAGTGTCCATAAGAATCGTGCGGCAAAAACAATTCCACATTGTCAAAATTACCGTTGTTGATTCTTTGATGAACAGCCATTTATTATCCTTGTACTTGCATTACTTCGCTATGTGTGTTATAATCGGCTTCTAATAATATGCTATTATCTCTGCAAGACAAAATAATTAACCCTATAATAGAAGCCACCAACAAAACAGCCAACACCCTGGTCGCCTGTTTCCAAGGTTTTGCAAATTCACGCCCCAGTTCAACCAATTTTTCTAAATCTTGCATATTATTCTCCTTCTGTAATTGGGTCAGTTGGGTATGGGAATCTTGCTTTGATTTCTTCAACCTTGGCATCACGTTCCGCAATCAGTTCTGCAATTTGGGCAACGATTTCAGGTGTTTGTTCCTTATCACGCAATCTTTGTATGTGTGCTGTAATACCGTCAACTTCTTTCGTGTATGCCGCTTCACGTTTTGCGCTTTGTTCTTCTTCTGTTGGTGCAGGGATGTCAGATTTTAACAGATATTCTGCTTTTTCTTCTTCGTAATAATACAAATCGTAATCGTCAACAGTGTGTTCTGTATCTTCGACAACTTCGTCTTTAACCAAACACAAAAATTCGCTGTCTGTATCTGATATTGCTATGATTTTATTGTCTTTTATTGCTTTATACATATCAACCCCTTTTTATTGTGCGCCATTGGCATAAATAAACCTAAACTGATTTGTTGTGCCGTCTGCGGTGTAATATAAATACACAACATTATTTTTGGACACTGGCATTATAATTTCAAGATTTTGCGTTCCAGAACTCCATGTTGAGACAGCCATATTTGCAGATGAAGTATTTGTAAATTTAACACGCTGACCAGAGGCAGATGAAGTTTTTGCTAAATATAAATACCCATCTGCTGGTGCTGTAATACTTCCGCCACTTGCAGGTAATGTTAAATCTATACTACGTTTACTTGGCATAGCATTATGTGCGATTACTTCTGTGCCCGCATTGGTTAAATTATTCAGAGCAACATTGGCTTTGCCACCTAACGCTGTATCGACATCCGCTTTCGTATATATTATATGCCCACCTTGTGTTATCCCATCGTGAACGCGCAATTCGTGTGTTTGCGTATCAACGGTTATTTCGCCAGCAGCACCAGTGAACACATTGTTTTGAGCTGTTGTCCCTCTTAAAAGTTGTATTGTTCTTGTCATCTGTGTTCCTTTTGTTTTTATTATACATTATTCCTTATATAAAAATCAAGACAATGTTCCGCAGTCAATATTCCCAACACTAATTACATCGTTTGTTATGTTGATGCCATCGCCTGCTGTGTATGAAGAACTGCCGCCAGCATCAAGTGCAATAGTCGTGTTGCCACTTTGGTTGGTTGTAAATGTGCCTTTGCTTACACCCCCTTGTGTAATTGTGATTGTGCCGTTGCCAACGCTCGGTATTGTTGGCTTATTTAACAAATCATCATAATCGCCTGTGGTTGCTACTGTCGCAAGGTCTGCACTTAAAGCATACGGTGCTAACGCTGAACTGGTAATAAAGCCACTATCGTTTGTTATGTCGCTTGTTTTTGTTGGCACTACGATATCTATTGTCTTATCGTTTGTTGCGTTAGCAGCAAATGTATCGATTGTTGTGCTGTTCTTTTGAATTGTAAGAGTTGCATTGCCAATCGTTGGCTTGTCGCTTAAATCTGTATAACTTCCACTTGTCGCAACGGCTGCCAACCCAGATGTTTTTGTATAATCGCTTGCACTTTCGCTAGCCATTGTTCCTAATGTCGGCTTATTTAATATTTGTGCAACACCACTAGTTGCGTTCCAATCGCTATTAACTTGTGCAGCAGGTATTGTCGGTTTTCCGCTTAAATCGGAATACAGACCTGTTGTCGCTACTGTTGCTAAATCCCCCGGCTGAACCGCTGTTGCACCAGCAGATGCACCACTACGAATAGTTGCTAAATCGCTTATCGTTGCCTGTTTGTTATTTAATTGTGTTTGTATGTTGCTTGTTACGCCGTCTGTATAATTTAATTCGGTTGTGCTTGCTGTAATGCCGTCAAGAACATTTATTTCGCCAACGGTTGCTGTAATACCTAAATCAGTAAGTGTTTGATGCTGGGTTAAATACCCTGCATCATTAACTAATTCTGAAACATTGTCGCCCGGTTGTAATGCCGTGTCTGCTTTTCCTCCCTGCGCCGCAGTTGCAAAATCTGCCGCATCATAAGATACAATATCGCCATAAGTTGCGATTGTATCGCTCGCTGCTTTACCTGCCTGTGCATTACTGCGGATTGTTGCAAGGTCTGATATAGCCGCCTGTTTGCCGTTCAAAGCCGTCTGCGTGGCTGTGCTGATAGGTTTATCTAAATCAGATGTATTATCAACATTACCTAAACCAACCTGTGCTTTCGTAACGTTATGTGGGTTGCTTGTGTTTCCAACGTGGTTGCTTATATTTGTTGTATTTGTAGCAATCTGCCCGATGTTTGTTGTTGTTGCGCCAGAATTGATTGCCGACCATTGTGTTGCCGTAAATGATGAGTTGTTCAAAGCATATTCGAACACCCATGCTGTGCCATTATATTTATAACGATTGTATATTGTATTCCCAGCACTATCTGTTGATACAACAAAACCATAGTCATTATTATCAGCCGTTACCGCTTCCAAATCAGCAAGCGTATTGTATGTTCCTTTGAACTCTGCTGTATTTGTAGAGATAGAACTATTTACAAACGCCTTGTCCGCAAGTTTGTTTGTAGATGTTGCTTCGGCAGGTATTTTATCTGTAATAGCACTAAATAATGAACTGTGCGCTGATGAAGAACTATTGTGTGTCGATATTGCCGAACTTACGTCTGCCGAAGTCTGAAAGCCACTATCGTTTGTTAAATCAGATACCTTTGTTGGCACTGAAATATCAATAGTTTTATTGCTCGTAGCATTGGCTGTGAACGTGTCGATTGTCGTACTATTTTTTTGAATCGTAAGGGTTGCATTACCAATCGTAGGCGTATTGCTTAAATCAGTATATGAACCACTTGTTGCAACTGTTGCAAGCGTTGGTTTGTTTAATATCTGTGCTACACCTGATACAGCATCCCAATCTGAATTGACCTGTGCAGCAGGTATCGTAGGTTTATTTGTAAGGTCATCATAATCACCAGATGTCGCAACTGTGGCTAAACTTGGCGTTCCTGTTAAATCACTATACAATCCGCTAGTTGCAACCGTTGCTAAATCACCCGGTTGAACTGCTGTATCTGCTTTTCCACCCTGTGCTGACGTTGCAAACTCACCTGCATTGTGCGTGACAATATCGCCATAGGTTGCGATTGTATCGCTTGCAGATTTGCCTGCGCTAGCGTTGCTACGTATTGTAGCCAAATCGCTTATTGTAGCCTGTTTGTTATCAAGTTGTGTTTGAATGTTGCCTGTTACACCGTCAGTATAATTTAATTCGGTTGTTGTAGCGGTTATACCGTCAAGCACATTAACTTCTGCTGCTGTCGCTGTAATATCGCTTATCTTGCTTAAATGCAACGATGGTATGTCGCTTTCTTCTAAATCACCACCAGCAGTTACCAAGCCTTTGTTGTCATATGTGATTTTAGTTTTTGTTGCACCAGTAATATCTGCGTTTTTAGCAACCTTGTCATCTAATGCTGTCTGTGTTGCAGTGCTGATTGGCTTGTCTAAATCCGCTGTGTTGTCCACATTACCAAGACCAACCTGTGCCTTTGTTACACTATGTGGGTTGTTTGTATTGGCTGTATGAGTGTTAATAGCAGTTGTATTAGTTCCAATTTGATTTATATTTGTAGTGCTTGCGCCCGAGTTAATAGCCGCCCATTGCGCAGCAGTGAAAGACGAATTATTCAAAGCATATTCAAATACCCAACTAGCAGGCGTTGTCGCTGTTGTGTATTTATATCTGTTATAAACAGTATTACCAACGGCATCTACTGTTACCACAAAACCATAATCGTTTTCATCAGCGGTTACTGCTTCTAATTCTGGTAAAGAATTGTATGTTCCACGAAATGTTGCAGTATTAGTTGCAATAGAACTATTCACAAAGTCTTTATCTGCTAATTTATTTGTGTCGCTTGCCGTTGACGGTATTTTAGAATTTATAGTATCTATTTGTGTTTGTAATCCATCAACAGAATGACTTACAGCAGTATCCGTATATGTTTTTACTGCTTTTTGCGTAGGTATTAAAACATCGCTATTACCCAAATTAACATCTGTGCTTACCGACTTTAATTGTTTGGTATTTATTTTTTCTGTCATCAATCACTCCTATAATGTCCCACAGTCTATGTTTGCGGTGTCTATCTTGTTGTTTAATATGCTAACTATGTTTGCATGAGCATTCGGGTCTATATTATGTTGTTCTAGTAATACATAATTTACAACAGCAAATTTTGGATTGGTTGTGACTACAATTACATCATTTTCTTCTGGCTCAAAAGATAATGTTATAGTATCGCCAGACGGATTCCAGTTCCCCGGCTGGGTTATAAGTTGCCCGTTCCAATATAGGTTAATATCTTTTTCTTCTATATTCTCATCAAATTGCAATACTGTTTGTCCAGCGGTCAATGAAAATAAGTATTTCTTGAAACTATTATCTCTCCAACCACTAAAAATCATTTGGTCCCCATCACGAACAAATATGGGAAAAACTTGCGCCCCATCAACAAGTTTCTCCATAAATTCAGCATTATTAAAGAAGTCACTAGGAAAAATACCTTCACGCAACACTTCTTCAACATTGGCAAAAGACGCAGATACTGCACTTGCATCAATACGGCGTTGTAATGCCGTCAGAACCGTCATGCCGTTGTAAATAGTAGCACTTGCTCCGTCATCTGCACAAAGCAACTGCACGGTCAAGTTTGTGCCCCCAGATGCCTTTATTATGCTCTGTTCGCTTTCAGAAAAGTCCAACACAAATCGCTTGCAGAAAAAATTCGCCTGCTCGGGCACCGTTACGGTTTTTGTCATAATGTGCGACGAGCCAATTTTTATAATAAACGAAAAGTCAACCGTAGTGTTGTTTTTTGTGAGCAAATTCTTACCGCACAACTGCAAAACCCACTTGGTCTGCGAATTAAAAATCTCTGCCACGGGGTGTGCTAGGTCGCCTGTGCTCGGAAATGTATAAACCGCATTGACCCACAACCCACTGCCAGACACTGCATATTCGCCAGTATAATCAGCCCCGTTGCCCGTCAGGTTTGTTGCAGGCACCAATGCGCCACCGTCTAATTGCCAGTTTTCTGCACCCTTGGCAACAACTACAGACGAATCTTTGTCGGGTATAATAGCCCCAACAGCGTCTGACGAATTTGGAACATTTACGAACGGCGCAACCAATTTGTCGTTTTTGATTTCAACGACGGACTTTGGTGTTTGTTGACCTTTTAACTGCAAAATAAATTTGTTGTCTGACATTTTATTCCCTATTCGGTTGTGGTGCTTCTGACAGGTTGAACAGAACGTAATATTGTTTCTGCGTTTGGTGATATAGATTGCAATCTGCCAATACCATATGCCATATTTCCCATTAGTTTTGGCGACAAGAATGGCAACGCTGTTAAAACCTGCGGCGCTCCAGCGAGCCCGCCAGCCAACGCACTCGCTGCGCCCAATCGTGAAATGCTTGTTTCAGGAACCCAAGATTTTGTAGCAAAACCTGCAAGTTTAGAACTAAAATCTGGTCCAGCAACTTTTTCTATCGCACCGCGCACTGTTGGATTTTTCAGCGAATTGACTAATCTTTTTGTTATATTTGATTTTTGCACAGAAGTCATATCGCGTCCAGCACTCCCCGTTGCTTGTTTTACAGCCAACAAGGTATCTTTTGCTTCTGCATAAGGTTTCATCAATTGTGCATATTCTGGTACAGATTCGTTCAGATTATTTTTTACAATATTATATAATTCTGTTCTGACTCTTTCTGCCGCGCTTCCGCGTTCAGCCGAAATATTGCCAATCGCGTTTTTCAATGCGTGTCCTTCGCCAAGAATCATATCGCCTTTACGATTTACAAACTTCTTTAATAGTTTATTTGCTTGGTTAAACACTTTTTGTTCTTCTGGCGTGGCTAAGTTTTTACGCCCATAAGGCGTAAAGTTTGTTTTTTTCCAGTCCTTAAACGATTGTTTTAACGCATTTTTGTTAATTGCTTGTGTATCTATAGCATCTTTACCTGCGCCAAAAGCCTGTTTTGATTGTCTGTCTATTGCACGATATGCGTCGTCTAATTCGTCTGCTATCTCTAAACCAGATGCTTTGCGCCCTGCTTTAAATGCCTTTGCTGCGCTTCCACCCTCTTCCCCAGCCCTTCTAGCCAAAGTTGTTGTTTCAGCGCCAGCACCAGACGATATACCACCAACTTTTGATATACCCGCAGGAACACCAATAAGTAAAGCACCTAAAGCCCCACCAACAACACCATTTTGTAGTGTAGCTAATGGCACTCCTCGGAGAGAATCTTCTTCAAAGCCCTTGGCTAATCCACCATAAATACCTGATTGGATAGCCATATTTGCTATTCTTGCACCATCAGTTGCTTTTTTTATTAGATTTAATTTATATATAGGACTCGCCAAACCACCCGCAACCTGCGAACTCAATCTTCCTGCACGCCCAACATTCCGTAGCCAACGTGGAGATTCATCTAACATTTGTTGGTATTTTTCTTGCCTTGTGTCAAAATCACCACCAAGTTTTTCATTAAGCCAACCATACCCCCCAGCAGTAGCAGTATTCAACCCTTCTTCTGCCGCATAAAGACCAGCCCCTGACGCTTCTTTTAATACATCGGGCGACAACATATTGCTTAATAAAGAATTTGATGGTTGGTTTTTACGAGTTTGTTGCACTGCCTGTCTGCTTTTTGCAACATTTTCTGCACCAAATTGATTTATAGCACGTATAGAATCCGCTGTTTCACCCTGTTGAGTCAAAAAATTGTCGATATAATCAGGCGATTCGCCATTAACAATCATTTGCTTTACAGCGTTCTGAACTTTTAATAATCTCTGTGCGTCTTTTTCCATTTTTAAAACCCATATTTGCTATAATCATATTGTTTTGTAGGCGTTGTGTCTTGTGTCATTTGTTTTTCTGCTTTACTAGATTTGTTTTCACCATATTGCTTATTGTATGTAGCAATCCCAGTAAACAATCTATTCCACGCAGGTTGAAATTGTTCCATCGTTAATGGTTGCATGCCGACAGCAGCACGGTCACGATTTATAATATCTAAAACGTCTGTTTTTGCAGCAGAAATTGCACCCAACTGTTCTTGTGTTCCCAAACTTGTTATTTGTGCCAAAGGACCGATTCTTGTGCTAACTTCTCTTAATGTATCAGCACCACGAGCACCGCCCATATTTTGAATCATATTCTGAACTTTTGGTCCAATGATTTTATCAGTCATATTTTGCGCTAACGCGCTTCTTGCACCCGTGTTGATTGGTGCAACAGCACTACGAATAAATCTTGCTGCCAAAGTAGGATTATCACGAGCATCTACATCAGACGCACCACTTTCAATAAAACCACCAGTATTATATTGTTTTATAAATTCTTCTGGGTCCATACCTTCGCCGGTTGCTGTGGCAATATTTTTTACAATTTGGTCTGGTCCGCCTTGTCCAGAACCTTTGCCCCCAGCCGTTCCATATTCCATAGGCGTATAACCAATTGTTTGGTTTTGAGTTTGCGTTTGTGTTTCACCCATCGCCTTGTCGTATGCCAACGCCGTTTCCAAATCTTTCTGGGCTAATTCTTGTGCCGCTTGTTCGCGGGCAATCTGTGCGTCTGTCGGGCGGTTCATTGCGCCACCAAAGGCACGCAACGCATTTACACCCCAGTCACCATAACCCTGCACTGGTGCTAAATTTGCCAACCCTGAGCCAACATTATACCCAAATGATTCACGACCTTTCAACGCGTCAAGCAAACGCTGATTATTCGCGCCAATTAAATTACGGCGCATAATCATATCTTCCAACGCACGTGGTGTGCTTGTGCTTGTGGTCGTTGAGAACACAGAACTCTTTTGTGGGCGCATTGCTTGGGCTTCTTGGGCTTGTGCCAATTGCCCTAATACCGCTGCAATGCCATAATCATTATAATCTATATTCGTCATTTTTATTCGCCTTTATTGAATCCAATTATTTGCCGATGCCACTTGCATTGGGTCAACTGCTTGTCTTGTCAAAGTGTTCCCCAGCGAGTTTCCTAAAACATAATTTCCAAGTGCACCACCTGCAAGAGTTCCAGCCAAACCAACACCTGCGTTCATCAAATTGTTCGCCCACTGATTCCGTGCTTGTGTATTCGCAACATTAACCGCCTGTTGTCTGTCTGCATTTGCATTTACGCGCGACAAAATATTATTCGCCATCGTGTTTGCCTGCCCAAAATAATTATTTTCAACGCCCATAAGCGAATTGATAATATTCTGTACACGTGCGTCTTCTTCGGTCATCGCCTGACGCATATTCATATTGCGGTTTGCAGCGATACTGTTCAAGATGTTCTGTGTTGCCGAACCACGTGCCCCACGTTCTATCGCCTGTGCGCCTAACTGGTTTGCATATTGACGATTGCTCGCGTCAAGTAATTCCTGTCTTGCACGAAAAGATTCGTTGTCATACGACGGGTTTATCAGTTCATTGACATACTGATTCAACCCAGATTGCGTATCACGAATTGTGCTGGTTGCCATAGGCGATAAATTAACGCCACTTGCATTTGCACCACCAAATTCGCCCCAATTATAATTTTCACCGATTTTTGCAGATTTGATATTCTTTGGTTTCCCCATTTTACTTACCCCTTTACTATAAAATACCCAAATCGACCCACCGTTTTTATCTTTTTGCCGATTTTTTCTAATAAAAATTTTGCAGGTCGTTGGTCGGTCTTGAAATACAAATCGCCAACGTTGCTCGCAATCTGTTTCACAATACGGTCTGTCGGGACGTGTGCGTGGTGTTTTGCCCAGCCCGAACAGAAAGTGCCAGCAATACCATCAGAATCGTCGTTATACACCGCAAAACCACCCACTATCTCGCCACCGTCAAGAACCACAAACATATCAGAGCCGTTGTAGTTCGCCCACGGTTCGTGCATATTCTCTTCCCATAACTGCTGGGCGAGTGCTTTGCCGTCTGGTGATAGAGAAAGTATTGAGTGTATGCGCATTATGAAACAGGCCCTAAATATGTTATGCGAATATATGATGAACCAGTATTTGTTGAATTTCCTGGCTCGTCAACCCAAATTGTGCCATTAAAATACGCACCGGCACCAATACGAGGAACACTATCAAGATTAAACTGCCAACCAATACCATTTCCTACCCCTGTTCCGCTAGAACTTTCTGTAACCGCCCCAGTACCATAAAGACTATTTCCACCGCGAGTAAACCAGTTATTTGCAAATCCTTGATTGGGTCCTGGACCTGTCCCCGCACCACCATAAGCGGAACCATTTCCACCACCGGGTGATGTAGAACACGTATGATATGCTCTTAAATAATTTGTCCCAAAAATTCCATCAACAGGCATAATATGTAAACAAGAGCCAGCACCAGAAAACATAGTTCCCGAATAAGGCTGTGGTGCGCTAGCACCATTTCCTAAACAATTTCCACCACCACCCATTAAAACCTGATCAGAAAAACCTTGTCCAAAACAAACATTACCACCACCGGCGCCAAATATATGGTTTACATCTATACCGGCAACTCGAGAAGGATTTTGCACAGCATTTACTTTAAATGGCCCAGAATACAAATTAACCCCTGGTGATGACGTTGTAGCATTACCCCCACAATATGCCCGCACCAAAAAAGGAACACGTATGTTTTCTATATGATTCATATTAGCAACACCTGTTTGTGGCGCATTTAATTGTTCACCGGCCACCATAGAGCGTCCTGGTGCAACTTCTATACGATACCTTCCTGGAAAAAAAACAGTATTTTGTTCAAACTTCTGTGCACCTGATAAGTTTACCAAAACAGTCCCTTCCCAATAAGGATTTGGATTAAACGGCTGAACCTGAAAAAACTCTTTTTGCAACATCTTTTCCCCCTATTGTGTCAAACTGTAATACCAATGTCTGTCTAACTTGTTATAAATATACAAAACATTATACGTTTTTGTGGTGTCTATATCAAGATTATTATACAAATGATATGTTGTTCCAAGACCCAACGAACGGCTACTACCAGCAACAACCAAACTAATCGTGTGCGAATACTGGTCGTTTGGCACTGTTGGTAAAGAAATCGTGCCATTTCCTGTCAACGTTAAAAAGTTTGCTGTATTATCAGCCAACGATATTGTGCCAGAACGGGACAAAATATTCGGGATCTGTTGCTGAAAAGTGTTTATAGCAGATTGCGTAAGATTGGTACCGTCTTTCAACAAGGCGGTGTCTGCAATATTATTTATCGCTGTTTCATTTGCATTAGATTGGCTTTGAACCTGCGAAAAATTATCGTTTATTTTCCCGGCATTTATACCCTTTCCTGCTTCAAATATGTGTAATGTCATTTTATACTCCTGTCCATAAAAGTTTTGCTTGGGCAACCCCATTTGATTCATATATCATTACGTAATAGTATCCAGCACGGAATACATAGTTGTTATAATGATTTATAATTGTTGTGCCTGAAGCATAACTAACGCCAAATGGCAAAGTTGACCTATTTTCAGACAACTGAAAAAGTATTCTTGCTTCTGCCCCCCTCATACCATCGGCGATATTTATCATAAACTCTTGTGACGCAGATAAAGGTGTATCAAAATAATATTCTTGTTCGGGCGACACATTAACCACTGCACTACCCCCGGTTATTGTAACTGTAAATGAGTTTGGCTGGCTACGAACCGCAGCATATACACCACTAAGGTCACCGTTCTTAAAAGCCAGTTTATTATTCATATCTTGTATTGCTTCCACGTGTGCCAAGTTAGCATTATAAATTGTGCGGAAGTTTGCATTCCATTCGTCTGCTACTACATAAGAACCTGGTGCAAAAGTATATAATTGTATTATCATATTGTTCTCCTAGTAGTCCAGCATTTCCGTATTTATTTCCGTGTTTTTGGCTTCTATGCCCGAAATATTAAATTGTTGGGCAGGCGAAGTCGTATAAATGTCAATTTGTAAATAACGCCAGTATGGTGGCCTATCAACCGTAACAAGTAATTCCGTCTGTCTCATAGCAAAGAAAATACGCCCTGACAGATCTTCATCGTCATCTACAAATTGCGAACCATTTTCAGGTATTGTGTCATCATTAGAATATGTTGCTACATTAGAAAAGCCTGCTCTTGTTACACGAGCATTAAACGATTCACCACGGTCTATTGTAAATTTAATATAAAAGTCGTTGCTTGTCTGTGGTTCCAAAACAATAGCAAAAGGATATAAATGACTTTTTATAGAAGATTGAGAATCTAACCACATAAGGTTTGTACGATAGTGAGAATAATAACCGTCTTCATTTGGTATCTGTTGCGAACCTACACCCCAGTTATCTGTAATTTGATACAGTGTCGTTGTGCCATCGCAAAAATATTCCTTGTTTAAGAAAGTTACCGCACGAGAATTAGCTGTAAAACTTTCTTCAACCCACTCGCCAATATCAACATCATAGACCAACGATTGTCCACTGGACTTTAACATACGAATACGGCGACCAATCACATTTATCGTCACATCGCCGACATCTTGTAAATAATCTTGTATATCGTCACCAATGGCATTATCAAACCCAATCGTGCCGTCAATGTTATCACGAAGAGTGAATATATTTTTCGCCCAAGAGTCAACATAAGCACACTGTCCGTTCAGTGTAAATACAGCGTTGTTTTTAACACCTTTGGCGGTCAAATCTAAAATTTTGTAATCATTTTGGCTAGTGCCTGTAACATTATAAGAACGATTGTTTCCAAACGCCATCAATCCGTGATATTCTTCCAAGTGGTTTATCTTGTCGCCAACTTCAACAAAGAACGGACTTGTTTCATTAGCACTTGTAATTGGTGTCATAGCAAAGTTTATAGCATTGCCTGCTTCGCTGAACCAAACGCCGTAAATTACTTCATTAGACGGTTGACTTGGGTTTTGTGGGTTTGGTGCTGTGTATTTAGTAACCCCATTTATTGCTAATCTTGAACGATACGGACAAACACTTGTGATTTCTACAACAGGTTGATTGGTTGTTGTTTCAACGATTGGCACTAATTTGTAATAAAAGTTTGTAGCCCCCATTTGTGTCCCGCCAATCGTAGCGTCTGCCGAGTAATAAACAAAGCCAAGATTTGATGTGCTGAAAGCCACAACCATAACTAAGCGGTCACCCCACTGGGTCATACAAACATCTGTGACATCTGGTGCTAAAGGAAAAGTTGCAATCTGCACTGGGTTGATAACTTCGGTGTTATCTGTGACAATCCACGCATTTATCGCACCGCTTGTCTTTGTGAACGCAATCAACTGGTCTGGGTATTGATAGCCCGACATATTCGCGCTATACAAACGAATAACATCTTCGCCCATAACTGTATATTGGCTAAACCAACCAGAAGAACGGACACTACGATATTGTCCAGATTTTTCTTTAGACAAACGAACACCGTGTGCAATATCGGCACCAAATTCAACATCAGAGTTTATGGTGTTCAGTTTGCGAATACCCTTAAACGATTTCCACAAAAGATTTACGTTTCTATTTCCCATTTTTTTGCACCAGTTTGTTATAGGTTTTGCCGTTTTTATGCACAATTTCAACAGTCAGCCCAGTGGTTGTTTCCACTCGGCGAAAAGGGTTCACAAAAGGTTCGTATTTAATCGCCATCTTTCGTCTTTTTTATTGTTGCTTTAATAACATTGCGTTGTGCCATAAGTGCCAATAATTCGTCAGCGTCGCCATCGTATGCCTTGCAGATTGCGTCAATCATATCGCCCAACGATGGATATGCCTGACGACGCAATTCTTTGTAATCATATGGCGGCTCGCTGTGTTTTTCTTCAATGTGGTCTTTATGCTGTATATATTCCACAACCGAACCTTCGCCTGTAACAATCAATGGCAACCAACCGTCATTAGTCAATCGCTGTAAATCTTTATTATACCCAACAATTCCTTTCCAAACAGCAGGCGGTGTTATCAATTTTCCACTTTCTAATTTATACAACATCTTATATCTCCGTTCTTTCTGAAACATAATATGGCGTTTTGGCGTATTTCATCAACGCAGAAAACGCTTCTTGCCATTCCTGTTGTTGTGCAGGGAATACTGTAGTTTGTGCGTTCTCATTCAAATAAACGCGTGTTTTTAACACCACACAACGCGCATATGGCACATAAATATATTCTGGCACATTCAAGAACTGATTTGTTGTGTCTTCTGACAACGAAAACTCTTTCAGTAAATTGCCGTCGGCTCTGTTGCCAAGACACGCAAGATGTTTGTCGTGATATTGTATCGTGGTTGTGGAAACTTCGTCACAATCTGCCGATACTGCTGGAGCAATCTGTATTTCTTCTGTGTCCCACTTGTGCGACCACTGTTGCGGGCAGCCCTTTGTTGCCGTCAATTCATCTGTGTATTCCAGTGCACATTTGTCACCGTCAGAACCTTTGGTATAAAGCACCCCGTGAACGATACCGTACGGCATTGGGAAAGTATCTTGCCCCACATCATTCAAATATACTTCTTTACGAGTGTTCCACCGCCAAGTGTGGACATTCAACATAAATTCGCACGCCTGATTAAACGCAATCATTACAGACGGGCTAACATCGGACAAATCGACAACCAAACGATTATCGATAATTGCTCTCTGATTCAATACTTCTTGTACTAATTCTTTATAGTTTTTCATTTTTAGTCCGCCGTTGTTGATGTTTTATTTTGAACCTGGGTCTCTGGAGTTACGCGCGTTACAGGAACCGTCATTGTGGAATCGCCGTTTGGCACCACAACTTCACTTGGCAATGCACCCTGTTCTTTCCACGACTCACGCAAAACTCTGCGGTATTCATCGTCCATAATCTGCCCCATCATCTTGCTTGCTTTCGTCAGATTGTTTTGTTCGACTTGCATTTGTTGCCCAACTTGTACCAACTGTTGCAATACATCGTCAGACAAGCCAGCAAAGTTCTGTATAATCTGCTGTGTGCGACCGTCGTTCAAGTATTCATTCGGGTTCACACCCATTGTTTCAAATACCTTGGTTGCACTGTTTTGTAAGTTAATCATTGATGGTTCTGCTGTGCCAATCTTGTCAAGCGCATTCACAATGTTCTGCATTTGATATTGTTCGTTGGCATATTCCCACGCGGTCTTGACAATGTTTTCGTCCATTGTCGCTTGATTTAACATCAGCACGCAATCTTTCAAGTATTTAGCAATAACATTCAGCAAAATGCCCGAAATAATCATATTTGGTATCAGGTTGTCGCTTGTCGCAACACGCTTAACTTCTTCTTCCGTCAGGGCTTCCGACTTTTCAGACAACTGTCCATTGTCAATACCTGCAATTTCCTTTTCCAACTGTTTTGTTGATTCTTGGAACAACATCAACGGTTGGGCATTGAATATAATATCTTTAATTGCATTTGGGTCATACATACCTGGGTTATATGTAATGTGTGCGCCCGGACGCAGTTGCGTAACTTCTTCTTCAAAGAACCCTTCTGGAACATACTGTGGTGGGTTTTTCTGCAATTCAATAAAGTCAATACTGTCATTATAAGTTTTTTGTTCCGCCGCGCACAAGTCCAAAATGTAATACAACGGCGATGTTCCGCGTGCACCTTCTTCCAAAGCGTGATACGGGAAATAATATATGCCCGGCGTGTAAATACCGCGTGGCGCAAAATACACTAAATACTTACGCCCAACAACCACCGCGACATAATCTTCATAAAACCGACCATTGATAGTAAAGTTGCCCATATAGGTCAATACTTCGATTTGATTATAGCGCACAGTAACATCTTGGTCGTTTTTGTCCGCAGATTGTTCGTTCACAACAACCCCTGTGCCGAAATCTACATCTAATTCTTCGCGTTTGATTTCATAACTTTTGTTGGACAAAATCTGTTGTTTGGTTTTCCACTGTTTTACAATCTTGTCGCAACGGTCAAAATCTTCAGTGCAAGGCATAATCAACGGGTCGTATGCAAAATTACACGGATTTATGCGCACAAAATTGACTTTTTCACCAGTTTTCTGCTTTACAACAAACGAATCACGGCGCACCGACACAATCGATGCAGGGTCGACCTGACCGATTTGGCTTATAGGTAATGTGATTTTTTCATAGGTGTTTTGCAGTTCTGCACTCGCAACGATTTCACCACTCTGCAACAAATCTTTCATACACGCTAACAGAGATTTTTTGTTTTCAGCGGTCAACGCACGGTTATAAACCGCGTCATATTGCGTTTTGCCCATTTTCAAATAAGACGAAATCTTATCATAGAATGTTTCGTACAGAATACCATATAATTTGCTGTAAAATTCATATGGGCGATTCAATTCTATCTTTGATTTCCACTCGTCTGGTTTTTTCTGCCCGCAAACCTTTGGACGTGCACGGTCAGCAACAGTATCGCGGCGCACTTTCAAATCTGCGATTGGTCGGGACCAAGTTTCCCACTTTTGAGAAACGCTGTCAATAACCGCCTGCTTATCTTCTTGCGACAACTCTCTCGATACAACTGAATTATTTTCGTATTCGTAAACTATCATAACATTTCGCTTTTAATTTAACTGTAGGGGCAGGCATCAAGGGGAACCTGCCCCAACGATTAGTTGTTATTCTTCCACAGTAACAACGACTTTCGCCAATGCTTTTGGATGAGAAACAACAGCACCTACTGCGTATGCTACAGACCACAAGATTGAGAAGTGTTCTGGGTCTTCAATCATACGGTTCGCAAATTCACGAACAGCAAAGTGTGCCGCTTCTTTGATACCAGCAAAGACATTAACGGTTTTCGATGTTGTTGGCAAGTTAGAAGATTCTAATACAACCAAACCTGCGATTGTTCCGCGAACAATGCCGTCTTTCCACATAGCGTTTTTATCTGTGAAATCAACTTTCACGAACGCTTTTTCTTTCAAGATGAAACGCATTACTTTTGGATTAACCACAACATAACCAATATTCTTCATACCCTTGTCACCAAACAAGTCAGAAGTATTGGAAACAGGAACCGCACCTGCTTCTTTCAAGATAGCAGACAATTGCAACAATTGGTCGTACATATCGCCTTCTGCCGCTGCAGTAGCATCAAATGGTGCCAATGTATTATCAGCAGGAACCGCAGCGATAATTGTGTTCATAACCAAAGTATCAATTGCACGAGCAATTTGATAACGAGCACGTTCAATAATACCGCTTTGGAATTTAACATCAGCAGTTTTCAAAGCATAGTGTTCGAAAGAAACCGCTGCGTATGGCGTATCGGTCAATTGTAAAGTTGTTTTATCAATTACAGGTTTTGTATATGTAATTGTGCCTTCTGTGCCTTGTGTCTGTTCATTAGCACCACGAGTATAGTAATTACCAACACTGACAGATGCATCGTTAATCAAACGCAAATGAATTGCATCTGAGTTAGCAGACAGTTCAGAAGAATGGTCAACAGCAATGTGTTTGTACACGCCGGTAACCGACAAAGATTTTAACAGGGTTTTAGACCATATTTCCGAAATGGCATTATATGGTGTTGCCCCTAATTGAAAAGCATTTGTAGACATCTAGTCCTCCATTTTTTCGCTTTTGGTTAAACATAATGTTATTTCGGATTGAAAATTGTCCGTTCCGTTTTCGGGTCTGGCAAGCCAGATTATCCAATACTAGGATTCGGGTTTTGTCTTCCTTACTATAAAATACCCAAATCTAACCGTCTTTTTTTATTTTTTTAGTAAAAATTTTACAAAAAAGACCAAAATTATGAAAAATATTACTGAAATTGCCCTTTCATATTTGGTTTGATAGTCGAGTATTTTTGTCTGACACGTAGCACGTGCTTCTGTAATTTCCGCCTGCAATTTATTTATGGCTGTCATTGTTTGGTCTGTCTTGCATTCTGCTGACAATGTCCGCTCAAGGGTTTGAACCGATTGTTGTATATCGTTAAACGCTAGTTCAACCGGTTCTTTCCTTGTGCAACCACTTTGCAAAAATGCTAAAACTAACAAAATTGTAAAGTATTTCATCATTATTGCCCTAACCCCAGTTTTGTATATTCCTTACCCAGCATTGCTTCAATATCATTCGGGTCAATTGGTCTTTCTGGTTTTTGTGGTTCGTTGTGCGACGCAGATTTAACAGATACTACTTGTTTTTCTGCATTAACGGCTGTTTCTTTTGCGACTTTGGCTTTGTATTTTTCAACTGCCTTGTCAGACACCGCCTGAATCATTTTTTTCAGACCTTTCACATCTAACTTTGCGCCATTCAGAGCAATCGCCGCCTTAATGATTTCCTGTGTTTCTGGCGCATCAAACCATTCAGGGTCTTCCGCACGCACAGTTTTCAGTTCTTCGACCAACGGTTTTTGCCACGCTTCGTCACGCAAACGAGTTGCTTCGGCACGAATCTTGGCTGACGCGTCCATTGCTTGCAAACGTACTTGGCGTTCAACACGAACGTCCATATAACCCAAACATGTTGACAGGTCTTCCGCACTACCCGTCTGCAACCATTTATTCATAGCAGTCATTGCTTCGGTCTTTTGCGCTGGGTCGGTAATAGTGTCCAATGCCTTGGTTACAATATCTTTGGCAACAATATCTTCTGCTTTGGCAATTTCATTGTCCCAATAAACGTCGTCCTGTGAACGCACGACTTCTGCCGCTTGTTGTGATTTTTGTGTGAATTGCTTTTGCAAATTGTGATATGCGTTTAACAATTCATCTTGTGACTTAAACTTGCCGTCAATTAGTTCAGGTTCTTGTGTCGCCTGTTCTACCAATTTTTCAGGGTTGACTTCAGGCGTTTCAACCTTTGGTTCGTCTGCTGGTTTGGTTTCAACAGGGGCTTCGTCTGTTGGTTTTTCTTTCACAGGTTTTTCTTCTGTTGGTGTTTCCGCAGACGCAGGTTGTTCGGCAGGTGTTTCTTCTGGTGCAGTTTCTGTTTCTTTTTGTTCTGTACCTTCAGCGACAATGCCCGCTTTTTCCAGTTCCTGTGCCAAAATATCATTTACATTGTTTGGTTCCATTTATTACTCCCTTGATTCTAGTATTGTTTCTTTATCGGCTAATTGTTTAAGGGCAAAGACAGACATCATCATACCCTTGAACACTAACTCATTTTGATTCACTATCGCTTCCTGTGCTTTCGACATCAGGTGCTTTATCAGCAGTTGCCCCTCTGGACTTCTTGCTGCTCTTTGCAGGTCTAGTTTTTCCAGTTTCGTTGTCATTTTCTGTTTCCTTTTTTTCGACAATTTCTTTTAATTCGGCTTCTATTGCTTCATTATTGGCAGCCAATGCTTCCATATCGGCTTTAACTGCATCTTCACCACGTTGCGCAACATTGACAGCCAGTATTTCTTTAGCAGCGGTTTCAGGTTCTAAATCCGTCTTTATACCAATGCAATTAGAAATCGCACCGTGTAATGCGTTCTGCCAACCAGCACGAATATCAATTCCCAACGCTTCGCCAAACAGCAATTTGTCTTTCAATGCCTTGGCAAAACCATCACGAGTCATTACGATTGTGTTAGAATAATGACCTTTTTTATCAGGGTGAACGCCATTGTTACAAGTAACAAACACTGTTCCGTGTTCATTGTCAAATGAACAACAAATGTTTCTCATCATTTTTTCATCTCCATTTTTATTTTTTCTTGTTCAACATATTTAGCAAGCCCCATCTGATAACGAATCTCGTCCTGTTTCTCTTTGAGCCCAGCGAACTTAAAATAAGTCGTTGGATTTGCTTGCTTTTTTTTGTCAGCAAGGTATAGTTCATATGCCCTGCCTGCCCGTTCAGGATACTTTCGTGTTAAATCTGCCCAATGTTTTGCATTAAACATCATGCTTGCACCTCTACTATCTTTGGACGGGGTGTCATACTCCGTTCGAATTGTTCTTTCAGAGTAAGCAATCTCGATTTTGGTTTCTTTTCATACTGGAACACCACAGGGTCGTTGGTAAAAACACAATACGATGCCGCATCGTAAATATGCGACTTGGCATAGTCAATCGTCTTCATACCGGGTCTATATGCAATTTCCAGTGGGTCGCCGTTCTTATCAAAACCCAATAACTTGCACGCGTGTATCAAATGAACACACGACGGGTCAACCAATATATGCCGTTTGCCGTCTATGCCTTTGACATGGTTGTCAAAGTTCGCCACGCGGTTGCTGACGCTCGGGTTCTGCTTTGGTACATTAAACCTATGCGGTATCTTGTTCTTCATAAGAACGTTCTGTATAATTGCATAGTTAGAGTATTCAGATTGCGACGACCTGTTGCGCCCAGACGCGTCACCGTTGATTATAACCATCTGGTTATTGTATTTTTGCCGATATAACCGAACAAATGCTTCCGCCACATCAAGTGTCGGACACGACTGCATAACAATCTCGTCACTGAAATAAAAATCGTGGTCGCCGTTCCAGTGGCATATAACCGAACACTGCGGGTTGTAGTTAAAGTCCAGCGACCAGTATATTTTGTCGCTTTTACGCCCAACCCCGACATTTTCAACCACAGACCACGACTTAACAACTGGCTCTTCGACCGAAGACCGCAACTTGCCAAGGTAGACACGCTCATAATCATCTGGACGATTTTTTTTCATAAGTGTAATATCGTGTAAAATCGTTGGTTCTAGTGGGAATGGGTTATAACGGAAATCTTTATAATCAGAAAAAGTATCGTCACGTGGTTCGGCATCAGGACCGAACAATTGATATACAATATCGGATTCTTCATCTGGGTTGGCACTTACAACAATGAACGAATCTTTGGCACGAATGGTTGGCACTAAACTTTCCCAACTATTCATACTGACAGATTGGGCTTCTTCCAGCCATACACAATTAACATTTGTCATAGAACGAATATTGTGAACGCCAGTTTCCTGTAATCCCTTAAAAATAAAAACAGTTCCGTTTGCCGCACGAATTGTATCGTTGTAAATAACATAGGGTAAATCATAGGTTCGGATAATATCCGCTAACTGTGCGTGAACAGAATCTTTAATTGACGACATCGTTTGGCGAGCGCACACAATACGCATAGGTTTTAACAAACCACAAGCCAATAGTGATTTGGCTATGTTCGTACTCTTTCCAAGCCCTGTTCGCCCAGTTAAGTATGCAAAATAACGATACTTAAAATCAAAGATGTTTTCGATAATCGGCTTAAAATCTGAAACTATTTCCATCGCCATATCATAAGCACCCTATATTTCTGTCCTTTCTTTCGGCGCACCTTTGGTGCGATTTTCTAAAGAAGTATCAGCCCCGCCCGAAACATTGTCCGAGTGCCCGAAGTATTTAGCAAGTTCAGGGTCTTTTTCAGCTAAAATCCTTTCCCATTCTTCTGGCTCAATAGGTTGGTTCAACGATGGTATAAAACGAATCTCAATAGGCGCAACAGTTTTTTCTTCTTCGTTTTCCGCTTGTATCTTAGCAGCACTAGCCAGCCCCTGCAACGCCTTGACCGCACCCTCCAACACCCCACGATTTTCTTGCCCAGCACTGCCTTCCAGTATCTGTTTTTCAAGAAAACTTATCATCACTCGGTCATCTAACGCCTGTATCTTCGCCAGCCAATCTTTCTGTCCTTCTGCTGTCATACGTTCAACAAAGGTATTCCACCCCATTAACTCCATACTCAGCAAATCGCCACGAAAATACTGCCGAACAGCCAACCCAACCAACGCATCTTCCCCAAGCATATCACAAAACCGCTTTCCCGGGTGCAAATCTGTTAGCCGAACCGCTGCATCAAAATATGCCTTTCCATCCATAATATTTTCCCCTGATATACATACACTACCATAAACAACACACAAAAGTCAAGTACAAATTATTATCACTTGACAAAAAAGATAATAGTCAATAGTTCCAATTTTACACGCAGGTCAAAAGTCGTCCTACAAAAACACAGACACCCCCATCACCCCCCCTGCGTGCATCGTGCCTGGTCGAATGCCGGCTGTGGATCGGTTGCCGTGTGAATCAAAATCAATATATAGTAAAAAAGTCACCAAACTATACATAATACAAATTATGCGCTTTTTTAAAATCAATATATAGTATTAAAAAAACTTGACAAAAAGCAAAAACGACCCCAGAAAATGCATCACACGACCCGGCAACCAGCAACCCCCAGCAAATTCGCCACTTTTTCCCGTTTGCCCAATAATAAAAACCATTTGCCCCATCGTCAAAAC
>OCTX014552183.1_pt1 | contig 38944 bp, 25 predicted proteins | sample 1539691 | NCBI WGS metagenome assembly OCTX01 (sample SAMN02144231, study PRJEB22623) | gut metagenome | biome: sheep rumen | host: Ovis aries | place: New Zealand
TTGAATCCGCCCTCACCAACTGTTGCGGTAGCGTTAACTTCTAAAGCCGTACGGTCGGCAGCCTGTCCGGGGAAGAGATCCGGGGTGAACGCGCAGTCTTGCGCACGTAAACCTTGAGAAACGAGCGTTAGCGCGACGAGCGCCAAGCTCCAAAGAGTAGATTTTTTCATGTTTTTTGAATTTGTGAGTGTTAATTATGGTAAAAAACGAATACTATTCACAACAAAAAAGCAGTACTTGGCATAATTACCAAACACCGCTTATGGCGTTGCGAAGAATATATTCCTGGTTGTTTGCGCCCCTTCGTATGAGGGAGGGGATAAAATTAAACTTCATTGCGGGTGCAAAGATACAACAATTTTTGCATATATGCAAGAAGGGATGCATTTTTTTGCGGGAGAGAGGTTAATTTTTTCCGCTTGTTGTTCGGTTATGTGCCTCGAATAACCCCTTAATCACCCCCTTTTGAGTGCTTGAAAGCTCTCAATTTGTCCTCGTGGAGGTTTGGCTTTGATCTTGTCGAAGCCGGAGCCGAAGACACCGCTTACATCCGCGATGGAGACAAGGGCTTCGGGGTCAATGGAATGGACAATACTGAAGACCAGCGAACTCTCGGGTTTACGGACAAGAACAGAGATCACTTTGACCGGTTTCTTGGAATACCATCCCGTGCCGTCCAAGACAGTCACACCGCGATTGACGGTAGTATTGATAGCCGTAGCAATCTCTTCGTACTTGGACGAATAGATGAGGAAATGGACCGAACGGTTGATCCTCGCCATGAGCCAGTCCACCGCCACTGTATAAGAAATAGTCATTGCCACACCGTAGAGGACACGTTTGATGTTGAGAATTGAGAATTGAGAATTGAGAATTGAGAATTGGGGATTGGCGGTGTCCTGCAACATCGATTCCGGAAGAGGGAGGAAGAAGGCAGAGGCAATAATGAGAATATCGCAAGCCAGCATGATATTGCCAAGCGAGATATTATGATAGTGGTTCACAATCATTGCCACGATATCCGTACCTCCAGACGAGCCGTTCGCCGCCAAGACACATCCCAGCGAGAGTCCGAAGACAAAACCTCCGATGATAGCACCGAGCCACGGGTCTTCAATAATAGGTTCCGGCAAGATAGGAATGACCCTGTACCAGAACGTGATAGCCGCCACTCCGACCATCGTCCGGATGGTGAAACGCCAGCCGACAGTCAGTCCCGCAATAAAGAGCAGTATCGCATTGAAAACGAAGGTAGTAAGCCATACAGGCACCGCTCCTCCGTATTCCGGGAAGAGCGAGGGGAAGAGTCCTCCCGTGACATAATAAATAGCCGAACATATACCCGTAAGTCCTCCACCGACGAAAGCGTGCGGCAGAAGTACCCAGTTGACCATAAGCGCCATAGGGGCAATGCCTATGATAATAACCAAGTACTCGAAGACAGTTCTGGCGCGCGATACTTGCGGCGTGTTATGAGGGTTGACTAACTGACTGTAGCGCATACCAATTCACAATTCTTAGCCCACAAGGGGCACGATTATTTCACAATTCACAATTTACAATTCACAATTAAGAGTTAGCTCGCGCAAAAATGCGCGAGAAGGGAACAACTGTTATTTGCCGTTTGCCATGGGGTCGAAGCCCTGTCCGAAGACACCCCGAACCTGACTCTGGCTGACAAAAGCATTGGGATCGATAGACCTGACAAGCCGGAAGATCGTAGCCGACTCATAAGAACGTGCTATGGTAGTGACAACCTTCATCGGCTGTTTGTTATATCCTCCTTCCGCCTCCAGGAACGTACATCCTCTGTGCGCCTGGGTGATGATAGCTTCCGCTATCTCATCGGGTTTCTGGGTGAAGATCATGAACTGGACGGACTGCCTCATCCTGTTCATCACCCAGTCCACCGCCGTAGAGGACATGAAGGTATAAGTAAGACCGAAGAGGATCTTCTCAATCGCGCCTTGTGTACCTGCAGCCTGGATAGTAGGCAGGAAGAAAGCCGAGGAGATAATAGTCATATCCGCCATCAGCAAGACACGTCCCATCGGCAGATGGTGGTACTTATTGACAATCATCGCAATGATATCCGTTCCTCCGGTAGAGCCGTTATTGAGGAAGCAGATACCAAGGAAACAGCCTGTGAACAGTCCCCCGACGACCACTGCCATGAATGAATCGGTAAGGAGAGGTACCGTAGCGATAGGAATGACTTTAAGCCAGATAGTGAGCCACATGACACCCCAAATCGTTTTGAGCGCATATCTCCACCCGACAGTAAGCGCCGCAATGACAAGCAACAGCACATTGATCAATGCGCTGGAGAGCCAGATAGGCACATACGTGTTCGTAGCAAAATAAATGATCTCGCAGAGACCGGTTACTCCTCCTCCGACGATAGCATGCGGGACCAGAAGCTGGTTGACCGTAAGAGCATAAGGAATCGTGCTAATGGCAATCATCAGCAGTTCCTTCAATGTGATCCACGGCAACATACGCCTGTACTGCCTCAAGTGCTCGCGGATATTAGGATGTTGAATTCTTCTTCGTGCCATCAGAACTTAGCTATCAGATTGCGATCCCCGAAACCATTATCCACTCTTCCGACCGGGCACCAGAACTTAGTCTGCGCCACCCACTCCGTCGGATATGCCGCCTGTTTGCGGCTATAAGGATGCGTCCACTCATCCGCCACCACTTCGTATTCGGGGTGCGGCGCGTTAAGAAGGACATTATCGTTTTTGTCCGCTTTTCCGGACTCGATATCCGCTATCTCCTGACGGATCTGCAGCAACACATCGCAGAAACGGTCTATCTCCACGAGCGACTCGCTCTCGGTAGGCTCAACCATCAATGTTCCGTGTACCGGGAAAGAGAGTGTCGGCGCATGATAGCCATAGTCCATCAGACGTTTGGCGATATCCGCCTCGGTAATACCGATTGCGTGGAACTGGCGGCAATCAAGGATCAGTTCGTGCCCTACCCTTCCCGTAGCGCCGGTATAAACAACGCCGTACGCCTCTTTGAGCCGCGAAGCCATATAGTTTGCGGAAAGGATTGCCGCAGCCGTAGCATGGCGGAGCCCCTCCGCACCCAGCATAGCGATATATCCCCATGAGATAAGCGCCATATTGGCGTTGCCGTACAGTGCAGCCGAGACGCGGTTCTTATCCTCGGTAGGCAGGCAGTCCGCCATCTCCTCCGTGCAGCACACCGCACCGGCACCGGGTCCGCCTCCGCCATGAGGAGAAGCAAAAGACTTATGCAGGTTCAGATGGCATACATCGGCACCGATATAAGCCGGATTGGTCCATCCTATCTGCGCATTCATGTTCGCGCCATCCATATAGACATATCCTCCATTGGCATGCACCGCCTCAATCATAGCACGGATATCCTGCTCGAAGATACCATGCGTGGAAGGGTACGTGATCATACATCCCGCGAGGATCTCTTTGTTTTCCCCGGCTTTCTGTTTCCAGTCCTGAAGGTCCGTATTGCCTTTCTCATCGCATTTGACGACACACGGCACGAATCCAGCCTGAACACAGGAAGCGGGGTTGGTTCCGTGCGCCGAAGCCGGAATGAGAAGCACCTTGCGGTCTGTCTGTCCTTTGCGGCGCAGGTATTCGCGAATGACCACAAGACCCGTATATTCGCCTGCCGCTCCGGAGGTAGGCTGCAACGTACAAGCGTCAAAGCCGGTGATGGCGCAGAGTTGCTCCTGGAGTTGCTCCATGATTGCTTCATAGCCCGCCACCTGCTCCGCCGGAGCCAAGGGATGAGGCGCCATAGCGGCACCGTAGGTGACCGGAATCATCGCCGCTGCCGGATTCAGTTTCATCGTACACGAACCCAACGGAATCATGGATGTAGCCAGACTGATATCCTTGCGGTCCAGACGCTTGAGGTAGCGCATCAGTTCAGTCTCCGTATGATAATGTTTGAAGACCTCCTCCTGCATATAGTCGATGTCACGCACACGGCTCTCATCGATAGCCCAGAGTCCCTCAAATGCCTCATCCGACTCCTCGTACTGCGGCATGTTATCCGATGCCTCGGCGAAGATCTCAATCAGTTCGTTCATATCATCGATATCGACCGTCTCATCCAGAGCCAGACCGATCCATCCTGCGGGATCATAATAGAAATTGATATTATGCTCGCCCGCCAGATTGCGCACACGCTCGATCCATCCTTCTTCGTCACAAGTGATCTTGAGCGTGTCGAAGAACTCCGCATTCTCCTGGTTATAGCCGTACGCCTGAAGCATCTCGCTCAGGTACGCCGCCTTGCCATGAATACCTTCTGCGATAGAGCGTATTCCTTCCGCGCCATGATAGACGCCGTACATACCTGCCATCATCGCCGACAGCGCTTCGGCAGTACAGATATTCGATGTGGCACGTTCGCGTTTGATATGCTGCTCACGGGTCTGGAGCGCCAGACGGAAAGCAGGATGGTCGTATTTATCTTTACTCAGACCGATAATACGTCCCGGCATCTCGCGCTTGTATTCATCGCGTGTAGCCATATATCCGGCAGTAGGTCCTCCGAATCCCATAGGCAGTCCGAAACGCTGCGCCGTGCCACACATGATATCCGCATCCAGCGGCTTGAGCAACGCCAGCGCCATGAGGTCCGCTACAACCGTCACTTTGAGGCCCGCGGCGTGACAATCGTCTATGAAGGCATCGTATTCCTCGATCGAGCCATCGCTGTTAGGCCACTGGACGAGTGCGCCGAAGAAAGAATTATCCGGTCTAAAGTCCGCATATGACCCTGTGACGATGTCAATGCCTTGTCCCGCAGCCCGCGTACGGAGGACAGACAGCGTATTCGGCCATATCTTCCCGTCCACAAAGACCTTGCGGACATCGGCTTTCACCTGGTCACGCGAACGGAGGTTCCGCATCATAGTAACAGCCTCCGCCGCAGCCGTAGCCTCATCAAGCAACGAACAGTTAGCCAAAGGAAGACCTGTCAGGTCCGATATCATGGTCTGGAAGACGAAGAGCGCCTCCAGGCGGCCTTGGCTGACCTCCGCCTGATAGGGGGTATAGGAAGTGTACCACACCGGATTCTCCAATATATTGCGTCGGATCACAGCCGGCGTAATAGTACCATACCATCCGCGACCGATATACGAACGCGCCGACACATTGGTGTTCAGCACCGCCTCAGCGATCTCGAGATGCGTTTGCTCAGTAAGCGGCTGCTCCAACTCAATAGGCTCCGGCAACAGTATATCCGCCGGCATTGTCTCCTTAATGAGCGCCTCAACCGACTCAGCGCCGATAGCGGCCAACATGTGTTTTTCGTCTTCGGGGGTGAGTCCGATATGACGGGACTCCAAATAATTCTCCTTCATAAAGATTCGTTTATTACAATTTTGCGCTGCAAAATTACTAAAAAAACATGACATACGCAAGAAAAAGAGGCCATAAATACAAAATATGCTAAAAAACATAAAATTATTTGCACATATAAAATAAATGTATTATCTTTGCATCATATTTCGAAACGTACCGAAACGTATGAAACACGAAGAAGATCATTTCGCCCCGTTATGGGAATTAAACCCCATCTGGGATACACTAAGCGGCGCAGAGCGTGAACGTATTAACAGCACGGTTGAGATTGTTCATTATGCAAAGAACGAGATGATTCATTTTGACGGTGAAGAATCGACGCATATGGGCATGTTGCTCAGCGGTAAAGTACGTATTTACAAAGAGGGGATCGGTCAGCGGCAACAGATCATCCGTTTGCTTAAGCCATACGATATATACGGCTACCGCGCATGTATCGCTAACGGAGCTTACAACTCCAATGCGAGTGCTTTTGAAGATTGCGTGGTTTACCGTTTGAGCCGCGAAGAGTTTACCCGTCTGGTGCGCGAAAATGGTGCTTTCTGCTATGAAGTAATGCGGATGATGGCGCAGGATCTGGCTATATCGGAGATCCAGACCGTGAATCTGACTCAGAAACATATCCGCGGCCGTCTGGCGGAGAGTTTGTTGCACCTCGTTCATAACTACGGATACGAGGAGGACGGACGGACCTTAGCCATGTTACTGCCCCGCGAGGATCTGGCGAACATGAGTAATATGACAACCAGCAATGCGATCCGTACGCTCAGCCAGTTTGCGCAAGAAGGCTTGATTGCCATTAACGGACGGCATATCAGTATTCTCAACGAGAAAGAGTTGGCGAGAGTATCCCGTTTAGGATAGCCACCTATAGAAGACCCCTCCGGATTGGAGGGGTTTCTTTTAATCCATCATTTTTCCCATATTGGAGGACATCTGCAGCATCTTGTCGTAGTCCTCCGGGCTGAGATCATAGAAATAATAGTTTCTCGGGTCGATCGGCCTGCCCAGATAATGCACTTCGTAGTGCACATGCGGACCGGTGGATTTGCCGGTGTTTCCTACCAGAGCGATAACCTCTCCCCGTTTCACTTTCTGCCCTACTCTGACCTTTATTTTGGAGCAATGGGCATAGAGTGTAGCATAATTAAAGCCGTGGTCTATCTCTACCGTCTCGCCGTATCCTTGCCGCCATCCGGCATAGGTGACGACTCCGTTTCCGGTAGCAAAGATATCCGTTCCGACCGGTGCGGAGAAATCCATTCCTTCATGGAAACGCTGTATGTGATAAACAGGATCTACACGCCATCCGTAGCCCGAGGCCATGTGTTTGAGATCTTTGTTCAGCACCGGCTGGATGGCGGGTATATTCTCCATGCGGGTCTCTTGTTTCTTCTCCAGATCCAGAATCTCGTCATAGGACCGTGCCTGAACATACAACTCCTTCTCCAGCACATCTATTTTGCGCTGCAGGTCGGCTGCCAGTTGCGTATTGGTCATGTGCGCCAGAGAGTCATAGTAATTGATCTGCTGGGTAGCTCCCATGCGTACAGACAGAGGAATCGGCTCCGCTCCGAGGATAGCACGATAGAGATTGTCATCGCGCTGCGAGAGGTCAGAAAGAACGATCTGCATCTGGTCCACCTGCTTACTCAGCACCTCCATTTCCGCCGTCAGGTTCTTGTTATACTGCATCAGCGACGCTTCGCGAGGCGAAGGGAAGAAATAGAGAAAAACATAGAAGAAAATAACTCCGAGGCATATACCTCCGATAATATATCCGCCGGACCTGCGCAGCCAATAGCGCAGACCGTGCTCTATGCGCTCCAGTTGTAGCGTTTCTGGGTTTATACGATACTTCTTCGCCATAAATCTATATCTGTTTGATCATTTATTCTTGGGTCAATTATTTCGTAGCCGTTAAGGCACAATTACTTTTTGTACCAGAAAAAGTACTGGTTCTGTTGCTTTTTTTCCTCGGGCGTACGCGCGACATATATAGGTTCGCGCGTGTAGGGGTCGATTCCGGTGTAAAACATGGTGGTGGAGAGGGTCATGGGCGTAGGCGTGAAATCCTGAACCTGCTCCGGCCGGTAGTGCATTTTTTTCGTTTCCTCCGCCAGCAATGCCATGTCGCGTTTGGTACACCCGGGATGGGAGGAAATGAAATAAGGGATCAACTGTTGGTTCATTCCCGCTTCCTTGTTGATCCGCAGGAAGAGTTCTCTGAATCGCAGATAGTTGGTCCAACTCGGTTTCCGCATTATCTTCAGCACATTGTCTGACGAGTGCTCCGGCGCCACTTTGAGCCGTCCGGACACATGGCGGGTGATCAGTTGGCGGGCATAGGATTCGCTCATCAGGTCATATCGGATCCCCGAACCCACAAAAGCATGTTTTACATACGGCAGCTTGTCCACTGTTTTGTATATATCAAGAATCGGGCCAAAGTCTTGATTGAGGTTCTTGCAAATAGCGGGTTGCAGACAACTGGGACGGGCGCATTTCTCGCATAGAGACCTGTCTTTTCCGTGCATACCGTACATATTCGCCGAAGGTCCTCCCAGATCGGAGATCACGCCATGCCAGTCCGGCAATTGGCTCAACCGCTCGATCTGGCGCAGGATCGACTCCTTGCTACGGCTCACGATCTGTTTGCCTTGGTGGGCGGAGATCGTACAGAACGAGCAACCGCCGAAACAACCGCGGTGCATACACACCGACCATTTGATCATTTCGTAGGCAGGGATATGCTTGTCCTTGTATTTCGGGTGCGGTGTGTATGTATATGGCAGGTCATAAATCGCATCCAACTGCTCGGTCGTAATCGGCGGATAAGAAGGATTGACTACCACCCATTGTCTGCCCACCGGCTGAACGAGTGTCGTTTGGTAAATCTTATTGGACTCTATCTCTATCAGCCGGAAGTTCTCCGCATGTTTGCGCTTGTCCCGCAAAGCCTCCTCATGACCAGACAGCATAATAGCCTCAGCCGGAATCTCACTTTTGTCGGATGTCAGGTAGGCTGTCTGCGGAACATCATGAATAGAAATTCTTCCGGCTTCCGGCATCCGACTTTCTATTTTCTTCGCGATCTCTGTCATCGCCTGCTCCCCCATGCCATATACGAGGAGGTCGGCACCGCTGTCCACGAGGATAGAGGGCATCAGTTTGTCTTGCCAGTAGTCGTAATGGGTCAAGCGGCGCATGGAGGCTTCTATTCCTCCTATCACAATCGGCACATCGGGATAGAGTTGCTTCAATATCCGGCAGTACGTGATCGTACAATAGTCCGGTCTTGCGCCGGGTCGCCCTTCGGGCGTATAGGCGTCGTCGGATCGCTTGCGTTTGGCGGCAGTGTAATGATTGACCATTGAATCCATTGAGCCTGCCGAAACAGCGAAATAGAGTCTCGGACGTCCGAACTTCTTGAAATCCCTGAAATCCCCATGCCAGTCCGGTTGCGGTACGATCGCTACGCGGTATCCGGCCGCCTCCAGTACCCGCCCTAACACCGCTGCACCGAAAGAAGGGTGATCGATATACGCATCGCCGGTGAAGAAGACAATGTCCACTTCATCCCAGCCGCGCAAATCCGTCTCTTTACGGGTTGTAGGCAGATATTTCAAAAGGTCAGCCATCAGCTATCAGTCGATTTGAAGATCCAGTTTTTCTTTCAGTTCCGCCAGCGCAGGGTTCGTCTCCGCCATGATGGCGTATTTCTCCTCCGCCGTATAGGCCAGTTGCTCTCGGTTGTACTCCGCCAGCACAAGGCGGATATTAAGTTCCCTGTTATGCAGCGTACGTCTCAGTTGGGTCAGAAGGGTTGGCATGGCGCTCCGCATCTGGTCCAGTTGCCAAGGGTTCGGCATGGCTATCTCAGCCGTTGTTTCCTCCACTAGGGAAGGGATATAGTTCTCTATCAGTTGTTTCAGACGCAGTTCCTCATTATGGGTTGTTGCCAGACCAACCCACGCGTCTCTGAGTTGGTCAGCTGTAAAAGGGCGGTTAGGCTCCTCCTCTTGCGGCTGGGACTGTTGGGGTGCCTGCGGCGCTTCTTCCGCTTTCGGCTTGGGGCCGAGTCCGAGACCTATCTTTGGCATTTTAGGGATAGAGGGAGCTGCGGGCTTGGGAGCTGCCGGAGTGTCCTGTTTGGGCGGAGCGGTCGGAGCGGCAGGTTTCTCTTCCTGCTTGGGCTGCGGAGCCGGAGATGCCGGTTTCGCCTCCGGCTTGGATTCCGGGCATGGTTGCGGAGCCGGAATATTTTGCGGCACTCCGAGCTGGCATAGTTTGACGAGCGCCAACTCTACCGTCAGACGTTTGTTGCGCGCCGTGCGATAATTGATATCGCATGTATTAAGGATATCCAATGCCTGGAAGAGCCAGAGAGGCGGGCATAACTGCGCCTGCTGCGCATAACGCTGACGGATAGCATCGCTGGTCTCCAGCAGTTGTACCGTCTGCGGATCTTTGCTCACCAATACATCCCGCAGGTGCTGGGCAAAACCCGTTACGAAATGACCGGCGTCAAAACCATGGTTCAGCACCTCATTCAGCAACAACAATGCCTTGGCTACATCATGACTAAGCGCATTCTCCACCAGACTGAAATAATAGTCTGCGTTGAGAACATTGAGCACTTCAATGGTACGTTCGTAGGTGATGTTATTCCCGCAGAAAGCCACCAGTTGATCGAAGATCGAGAGCGCATCCCGCATTCCTCCGTCCGCTTTCTGAGCCACTACATTCAGCGCCTCCTCGCTTGCCGTAACGCCTTCTTTTGCTGCCAGAGATTTGAGATAAGCGATGATATCAGGTACAGTAATGCGGTTAAAATCATATACTTGACAACGGCTCAGGATCGTCGGCAGAACCTTGTGTTTCTCCGTTGTGGCAAGAATAAAGATGGCATATGATGGCGGTTCCTCCAAGGTCTTAAGCAAGGCATTGAATGCCGCAGTAGAAAGCATGTGTACCTCATCAATGATATACACCGAGTACTTCCCTATCTGCGGCGGAATACGCACCTGGTCGATGATGGACTTGATGTCCTCCACCGAGTTATTGGATGCCGCATCCAACTCGTGGATATTAAAGGACCGTTGCTCATTGAACGCACGGCAGGACTCGCATTCGTTACATGCGTCGAAGCCGTTCTGCGGGTTCAGGCAGTTGATCGTTTTGGCGAAGATACGGGCGCAAGTGGTTTTACCCACTCCTCGCGGACCGCAAAACAGATAGGCATGCGCCAGATGACCCTGACGGATGGCGTTCTGCAATGTCTGCGTGAGAGCTTGCTGCCCCACTACGGTCTCAAAGGTCTGAGGCCTGTACTTGCGCGCGGAAACAATGTAATTCTCCATATATGTTATTGTTTATATGCTATGCTATAGATATATTTCTCTTTTTCAATGGTCTCCAGCCGGTATGCTTTGTTTCCCGGCAGAAGCGATTGCAGTTGCTCAAACGATACAATCCCTATGCCTTCCGCTTTCACAACCGCTTCTTTCTGGGTCCATAGGCGGGTAAAAGCTCTGTCACGCTCCTTCGCTTCATGGATCAGACGCTGTTCCTCCTCGTTCATCGTTCGTTCAATCAGGTCGGGATCCGCATGCCGGATGGATTCTATGTCTATCCCTATCGGTTTTTCATCCACTGCCACCGCGATTGCAGCCTTGCAGTGCGAGATCGAAAAATACGGTCCGGACGGAAGAAAGGGTTTTCCGTGCCCGTTGTATTTCCATGTCCAATTCCCAGTAAGATTTTTCTGCAGGTTTTCAGCAGGTTTTATGCAGGCTTTAAGTTGTTCCCGCCACATGATCCAACTCTTCAGGCAGCAAAATCGTCCGAGGGTATGTTTGTATCGCAATGCCTGCTCGCGCCGCTGGTCGGAAACAAGAGGCAGCATTTTCTCCACCGCACTGTCCGTACACTCCTCCATCCTGTCAAAGATAGCAACCTTCATCCTTTCACCTTTCACCTTTCACCTTCATCTTTCCTGGCGTGTACTTTCCAATACACTACCGGCAGGATCGTTACCGTCAGAGGCAGCGTAAATATCGTACCGAAGCATATCACTACTCCCATCGGCATCCACAGGCTGGTAGCTGCAATGATCATGGGCAGCACTCCGAGCGCGGTAGTGGCGGAAGTCAGGAACACAGGCCGCATACGCCGCAAGCCTGCCTGATAAGCCGCCTCGCGATAAGAGAGGTGTTTGTATTTGCGCGCATCCTCCGCATATTCGTACATCATAATCGCGTTGCGCACAATAATACCTATCAGACTCACGATACCCAGCACCGCCGTGATAGATATATCCAGCCGGAAAAGCCATAGTCCGGTCATTGAGCCGAAGAGGCACAAGATAGCGCTGGAGAGGGTCAGCAACGCCAGACCTATCTTGCCGAAATGATAGAGCAACAGAACCAGCATCACAGCCAGAGCTGCCACTACCGACCAAAGGATCTGCGGAATCATAATATCGTTGATCTCTGTCAGACCGCCGGGCTTGATACTTATCCCTTCCGGCAGGTCGGTGATATGCGTCTCTATCCATTCCTTCACTTTTTTCTCCGCAGACACCTGGCTCGTTGCGCCTCGCAGGTCCGCCCCTATTGTAATCGTCCGCACGGCATTGCGGCGCTCCAGAGAGGTATGATGCCAGTAGGGCTCGATAGAAGCCACCTGCCGTAGCGGCACCCATACTCCGGGGAGAGCGGTAGGCACCTGTATAGCCCCTAAATCCTGAGCATCCATGCCTTCGGCATCTTTGGTATAAAGCACTACAGGCACGCCGTATGATCCTTCGTAGAGCGTTGTTATAGTTGCTCCTTGGGTAGCCTCCCGCAGATAGAGCGACAGCATCGTCTGGGTTACCCCGAGCCGCGTTGCTTCGTCTGCTTTGAGCACGATACGCGTCGAAGCGGCTGTATTGTTATAATCCGTATGCACCCATTGCAACTCCGGCATAGAGATCATGAACTGCATGATCGAATCGGCATATACCGCCATCTCGTCCCATCGGTCACCGCGTATCCGCACTTCGAGCGGATTCTTCACCGCCTGGTAGTCCAGTTGCTTGAAACGCGCGTAGGCATTCGGAAAATAATTCTCGTATTGTCCGGTGTATTCCTGCAGCACTTGTGCTGTCGCCTTGCCTGACTTCGTATTGACGATCAGCTGCGCGTAGTTCGGCGCAGGGGTCTGCGGCGTATAGGTGGCATGGAACCGCGGTGAGGCTTGACCTATAAACGCAGTCACGCTCTCCACTCTTTCGTCGCGCCGCAATATGTTCGCTAACGAGTCTGCCACGGCGGCACTCTCTTCCGGTGTCGCGCCGTCATACAGATGGATCTCTACCGCAAAAAACTCCCGCTCCGCTTTGGGCAGCAGCTGAAGGTTCAGCTGGAACAACAGGAGACATACACCTATCGCCGTAGCGCCGATAAGCATTGTCCATACAATCACCGGATAGTTGAAACAGGTCTCCAGACCTTTCTTATACGCCCCTTGCAGCCAGTTAAAGAACTTGTTCTGCACCCGTTCTACAAAATTCAGTTCCTCGGGTTTGCGCACGCGGATATAGCGGAAAGAGAGATACGGCGTCACCCATGTAGCATAGAAGATACTTGCTACTAAAGCAAATAACACCGCCCATGGGAACAATTGTACGAACTCCCCCAGAGGTCCGGTAATGATACGTGTCATGGGGAAGAACATGCCACTGATCGCCATCGTCGCAAGCGACATCGGTACAAAAAGCAAGGACGTACTCACATTGGCCGCGTACCACCGCGAATGGCCTTTGTCCAGATAGTTGGTGTACCCGTCTATCACGATCACCGAGTCGTCAACTATCATTCCTAACACGAAGATCAGTGCCGCCAAAGTGACCGTATTCAGTTCTATGCCGGTGATGTACATTAGACCTATGCAGATAGCGGTACATACGGGCAGTCCCGTCGCCGCCACCAGAGCCGTCCGAAGCGGGAAGAGCATTAGCATCACTGCTATCACCACTAAGATAGAAATCACGATGTCCCGGAGGAACGAAATAACCGAGTCGTTCACCACTTTGGGCTGGTCGGTGATCCGGTGGAACTGTATGTCCGGTGGCAGGAGAGCAGCAGCCTCCGCTAACTGACGGTCCACCTCGCGGCCGAAAGCCACAATATTATTGCCGGGCACCATCTCCAGATTCAGGATCAGGCACGGCGCGCCGTTGAACTCCACGAACTGTTTTGCCTTTGGGTACTTCCGCTCGATAGAAGCTATGTCTTTGAGACGTATAGTAGCGCCTGTCACAGGGTCGGACCACACGATCTGCTCCTGCATCTCGTATTCCGACTGATAAGGGATTACGACCTGCAATCCTCCTTGTCTGTCGCTCTCGCCGCCTACTGTACGCAGACCCTGCAGCGCCATCTGGGCTTGCAGTGCCGTCGGGTTGATACCGTATTGGGAGAGCCGCTCGGTGTCTATAGTGATTGCTATCTCTTCTTTCTGCTGACCCATGATCCGCAGTTTGCCCATTTCGCGAATGGTGCGTAGTTGGGAGCAAATCTTTTGGGCATATTCCTCCAGTTCGCGCGGGCTGCGTTCGGGACTTTCTACGGCTATCAGTAGCGATGACGTATTACCGAAATCGTCAATCAGTACGGTCTGCAGCACGCCGGCAGGCATACGCGTCTTCTGGAGCACGGGCAGACCGGCGCGGATCTTATTCCAGGCCTTGTCATTGTCCAGCACGTCCATACGAAGCATCACATAGAGATAGGCTATCCCGTCCTCGCTGTTGCTGAATGTCAGTTCCTTGTCTACCGCTTCGAACGAATTGATATAGTCCTCCAGAGGAATGGTCACTTGCTGCTCCACCTCTTCCGCCGTTGCACCGGGATAAAGCGCCACAAGGAGACCCTGCCGCATGGTGAACTGCGGGAACTCGTCCTTGTTCATCTTGGGCAGTGACCATATGCCAAATGCCATCAGCCCCAAGAAGAGAGCCATCACTAATCCGTGATGCCTCATCGCCCCTGATATGTGCTTTTGCGTCTTCAAATCCTCAAATTACAAACTACAAACCACAAATTACAAATTACAAACTACAAACTACAAACTACAGACCACCTTGCACCCCGTGTATAGTTTCTGGTAACCCTCTGTGATCAATGTGTCTCCCGGTTGTAGTCCTTCGCTTATCTGCACGCCGTCGGCTTGATAGCCTCCGCTCACTATGGAACGCCGCACTGCCTCGCCGTTCTCTACCACCCAGACGGTCGGACCTTCCGGTTTAAGCAGCACGCATTTGGCAGGAATCACTATCGCTGCCTTGGGCGTTTGGTTTTCTGCTTTTGACTCTACGCTCACGATCCCTACCATTCCGCTCATCAGCACCTCGGCGCCCCCTTGGATACGGGCGGTGACGTCGTAAGTGTGCGTCAGGGCATTGGCGGTCATATTGCGTTCGGTGATGGTGATGGGAAGTACGGTATCCGCTGCACTGCATTCCACTTCGCCTGTTGCGGATAGATTCTTGACCTCTGCCTCAGGCACGGAGAAACGCACGGAGAAACCGGACACATCAAGCAGCGTGCATAGCTTGGTGCCGGGAATGATCGTCTGGCCGCGTTGCACGTCCAAACCGCTCACTATTCCTTCGCACGGAGCGACGAGCGTACATTCGTTCAACTGCTGTTTGGCGGCAGCATAGAGCGATTTGGCCTGCGTCAACTGGCTTTCTATCTCTACCATCTTCTGGTCCGAGACAACCCCTTTGGCATGCACCTTGCTCACGCGGTCATAACCGTCCTGGGCATGCTTGAGCGAAGCCTCTGCAGACCGAAAGGCATTGACTGCCTGCGTGTTGTCAATCGCTAATATCTTCTGCCCTGCCTTCACGCGCTCGCCGTTCTTCACTTCGATGGCGATAACCCGTCCTGCGCTCTGCAAACTGAGCGGAGTCTCGCGCGCAGGTTCTATGGAACCTACATAACGGGAGAAGGACGAAGCCTCTTGAGGCTCGATCACCGTTGTCTTTACCTTCATCGGCTGGGCTTCTTCATGCGCCTCTTTATGCCGGATGCAACCAAGCAAAACAAGACCGATTGCTGCTATTAAATAATACTTTTTCATCCTTTCACTTTTCACCTTTCACCTTCCCCCATTCTATCGTCAGATACATAGCGCGCGCGACGAGGTGCGCGAAATAGCCAATGTATAATGCCTGCGGACCTACGAAGCGGTACGTAGCTGCGTAACCTGCCACAAAACCGATAGCGGCCCAGATCATGGAGTTGCGGATCTGTTTGCCGGCGGTAGCACCTACATACACACCGTCCCACATAAAAGCAAGCGTGCTGATAATAGGCATAGCTATGAGCCATCCGATATATTTGACAGAGGCATTCAGCACCTCTGTATCATTCGTCAGGAGAGCGATAGACCCTTTCCCGAAGAAACCGTATATCGCGGTAAAGACCGCTCCTACTGCCAAAGCCCACAAGAAGAGCGCGCGTACTACGGCGTTTAACTTCTCTCCCTCTCTTGGGGAAGAGGCCGGGGAGAGGCTCTTACCCCACTCTTTCCCCACCAGTGCCTCGCCGGCATAGGCAAAGCCGTCCACGAAGAAGGAGAAGAACATGAATAGTTTCATCAGGATACTGCTAACCGCCAGTTCCGTGTCGCCATAACGACTTGCCAGGGAGGTATATCCTACATACACAACCATAAAGCATAACGAACGGATTAACAAATTGCCGTTCAGTGCCATCATACGCCGTATTTCCCGCCATTTCATGGCAGCACGCCAGCTGTCGAAGTCACAAAATACCGATATGTTGAAATACCGGGTTAGTAAAATCCCGCTTGCCAGAACCAGACCGCTGTATTGTGCAATAAGGGTGCCCCATGCTACGCCGATGACTCCCAGCGGAGTATAGACGGCAAGGCAATAACTGGCTATCATATTCACTACGTTTACCAGTATATCTACCGCCATAGGGCTTTTCGTGTCCTGCATGCCGATGAACCAGCCTTTGCAGGTAAAGAGGGAGAGTGTGGCGGGAGCCGCCCATATGCGGACATAGAAATACTCCCGTGCTACGGAAGCCACTTCTTCGGAACAAGGCACTACAGCCAGAACCGCCGTGACAAAAAGCCACTGTATCGCCCAGATCGCCAAAGCCGCCGTTAGCGCTATGGTCAGACTCTGGGTCAGTATCTTCCTGCATTCGTCGGGTATCTTGGTACTTAGTACTTGGTCCCTTTGTCCCTTCCCGTAAGCCTGCGCCGTCAAACCGCTCGTGCCTATTCTGAGAAAGCCGAAATTCCAATAAAGCAGATCAAAGAGCATTGTACCGATTGCGATACCGCCGATAGCGGTCGCATCGCTCAGGTGGCCCACAATAGCGGTATCCACAATGCCCACGAGAGGGATTGTAATATTCGCCAGAATACTGGGAACAGCCAGCCGCAATATCTCTTTGTTCACACTCGTCATTACGTAATTACGAGATTACGTCATAAAAATAAGAGAATCATTAGTTGTCCTGTCAGCACGCGCAGGAACATCGTCAGCGGATAGACCGTTGAGTACGCTACCGCTGCGCGGTCATTCGCCGAACTCTGGGACGTAGCGTACGCCAGGGCAGGAGGATCGGTCGTCGAGCCTGCGATAAGGCCCATGAGCGTGAAATAGTCCAACTTCATCCATTTGCGTCCTACGATACCTATCAATAGCAACGGCAGCAACGTGATGAGCACGCCGTAACCGATCCATACATAACCGCCGCCGATGAGGGTCGGGATAAAACTCTTGCCTGCGCCGAAACCGACCGACGCAAGGAAGAGCGAAATGCCTATCTCGCGGATCATGAGGTTCGCCGATGTGGTGGTATAGGTCACCAGATGCCATTTGGTACCGAATGCGCCCATGAGGATTGCAATAATCAGCGAACCGCCCGCTATACCTAATTTGAACGGTTGCGACAGTCCCGGAAGCGCGAATGGAATAGATCCTAATGCCACACCTAAAATGATTCCGAAGAACAGGGACGCCAGGTTCGGTGCATCCAGTTTCTTGGTGGAGTTGCCGAACGCTTTGGCTATCTTGTCCACAGCCTCTTTCTCGCCTACTACGGTAAGACGGTCGCCCAACTGGAGCCGCAGATCCGGCGTTGCCAGCAGTTCGATACCGGCGCGGCGGACACGCGTGATTGTGATGTGGAAGGCGTCACGCACCTTCAGATCGCATATCTGTTTGCCGTTTATCTTGTCCTTGGTGACCACGATATGCTGGCTCACCAGGTGAATATTCTTCTCTTGTTCTTCCCATTTGATATCGGTCAATTCGCCGAGCAGCAGCACCGTGCGCTCGTTCTTCTTGTCCGTCACGAGCCGCACTTGGTCGCCTACATGCAGCAATGTCTCCGCATCGGGCATGAACTCATTGCCGTCCTTGTCCAGCACGCGGCTGACCACTATCGTCACATGGGTCAGCAGACTTAGGTCGCGCACATGCAGACCGTCGATCTGCGGGTTCGTCAGTTTCATGTCATAATGCTCCACTTGCTGAACCTCGCCTTTCTCCGCTTTCACCTGCTCTTCCTCTTTGTCCATCTTGATGCGGAACACCCAGCGGATAACAAGCATGGAGAACAGGATTCCCACTACACCCAGAGGGTATGCCATCGCATAGCCGGACGCGATATCGGGATTTGACATTCCGGTCAGGTCCTGGAATGTCTGCTGGGCTGCACCCAGACCCGGCGTGTTCGTCACTGCTCCAAAGAGCACACCGGTCATCGTAGCGATGTCCGTACCGCTCAGACGATGAATGACGTACGCCGTAACACAGCTTAATACCACTATACTTGCCGCCAGCATATTCAGGCGCAGACCGCCTTTGCCGAACGACGAAAAGAAACCCGGTCCCACCTGTAAGCCTATCGAATAGACAAACAGGATGAGACCCAGGTCTTTTGCAAACGATTCCACCAGCGGATCAAGCGTCATGCCGAAATGGCTGCACGCAATCGCGCAGAATAGAATCCAGGTGATCCCGAGGGTTATTCCCTTGAACTTGAGTTTCGCGCCCAAGAAAATACCCACGGCGATCGCCAATGCCAGCACAAAAATAGAATGTGCTATGCCTGTACCAAAAAATAAACTACTAAACCAATTCATTATTTATAATTCAACCCTTATAATTCAGCACCCAGTACATTGAACTCCTTGCCGTCGCGAACGATCACAACCTGTCCGTCGCGGATGATTTTCATTGCCTTTTGGCTACAGGCGCAGTTATCGATATCTTCTGTATCTACCTGCTGGTCAGGAGCACCGAATCCGCCGCGGCGATTCGCTTTACGAACGATGATACCGGAATCTTCCGAGAAGACTTCGTTTTTCAGTTGCGAGCCAAGCATCAACTCCGCATTACCGTTCAGAGACTCTACCAGGTAAACACCTTCATCCTCGATATTTTGCAAGTCACATACTACCTGACGGGCATCGTCGAGGGCTGTTTGAGTCCAGTCTCCGAGGGTATATTGCATCGTATAAGCCGCAGCCTGTTCTGCAGTCAGGATAGTCTCTATCTCACGAGTAGCGTTGCCGTTCTTCTCATCAACAAAGGTAACTACATTGCTAGCAGGAGTCAAAACGGTACCATCAGCGAGGTGAGTGTTGTACTCGCCGAACTTAGGCCAAGCGTTGGCGTTCATCAGTTTCTTCGTCCAGCGTGCGATGTCTCCGCTCTCGAAGGTAAAATCACCTGCACTATAGTCCACCAGCGTGTTCAGGAAAGTCGTTGTCGGAGTGTTATTCCATGCGCGTCCGAACGATACTACCGGACACTCACTCTTCACCGTACAACTCTCGAATACATATCCCTTGTCGCTTGCCGGACCGTTGTTCGCCGTCAGTGCATCACTGCCGCTTCCGGCTTTGTTGCGCTTCTCGGCATAGAGCAGCGTGTTCTTGAAATAAACGCTACCGTCACCACAGATGAAGTCGACCGTACCGTGGATCTCGCAATCGCGGAAATATTTCACAGCTCCCTGCAGGTTGCTATAATACGTATCCTGGTAAGAGAGCAGCCGTACGTTCTTGCATATCGTCTTCGTTCCCTGATCCCACAAAGCTACAGCGCGACCGTTATCGTTCTTGTAATAATCCAGCGCGTTCTGGATCGTCAGATCCTGGAGGTAGGTACCTTCAACGTTCTTGTTGATCTTGATCGTAGCAGTCTGGTCGATAGACTCCTTGCGATAGTCCGGAGCGTTTTTGATGATCGTTCCTTCCATGGATTGACCGATGATGGAAATATTGTTTTTGCTGATCGTGGTCAGTACGGTTTCGCCAAGGTCGTAGGTACCGTTCGGGAGGAAGATCTTGTCACCGCTTTGAGCCTGTACCAACGCCATCAGGAACGATGCTACGTCGCCTGCCGGAACGATGAAATAGCCCGTTGCTTCATCCTTAGTCAGGAAATCGAGCACGTTATAAACCACTACTTTGTGGATATATTGTTTAGCCGTCCAGTTGATGGTGAGCCATCCTGCTTCACCGGTGTATTGAGCGGAGAGCTCCGCGCCATCCGGAGTCTCGTTCTTCACCACGGGATAGGTAGCGAGTTGCTGTTCACCGGCCATCACGTTCACGTCACCGCTCTCCGAATACTTGCAGAGGGTCACAACCACTACGGCATTACCGGCTACTTGGACGCGGATTGAACCGTCTGCTGCGAAATACCAGCCGTGTGTACCGTCATGGAACGCACCTCCGTTTGTCTCTACCGTCTCATGATCCTCCGGATAGAAGATAGCCGAAGCGAAATCATAAGTCTGAACCGATCCTATGGTAACTACCTCAATCGGAGTCACTTTCGCCTGAATGGTGGTATTACCGTTAATCAGGTCACCAATAGCGGCTTTCTTGCCGCTGGTATAGAACCACCCACGGAAAGCAGAACCTTCGGCAATCTCCGGCAGTACACTCGCTTCCGGCAACATGCCTAACGTAGCACCCTCGTATGTCTCTTGACGAGCGATCTCTGCGCCGTTCTGATCCTTAAAGATGACCTCACAAGGCATGATATCGGTTGCTTCGGCGAAGAAATACGGCACATAGGTATTGCCTGCCAGTTCGAAGGTCAGCGTAGCTGCTTCGCCGGTATAAACATAGATTACGTTCTGTGCGAAATTGCCGGCTGTCTCGCCGCAAGCTGCATTGTTGTTTACGGTTGCGAAATCAACACCGTCTTTCTTTACGTTGATCAGCGTACCGCTATATTGGCAGGCGCCGATGGTAAATTTAACCGGACCGTCAACAGGCACGGTGATAGAACCGCCGAAAATACCGTGCTGGCCGCCGTTGTAGGACGTACCTGCTACGGTCACGCCTGCAGGCAGTTCACCAGAAGCCGGCAATAGAACCGTATAAGGATTGTCGCGGAACTCAATTTTGAAATCCACGAACGTGCGGGCTACATCTTCTACGAACTGAATCTTCTGAAGCGCGGTCTCTACGTTCACACCGCGGCAGAGGTAGATATCATTCTGTTCTGCGGTCAGTTCGATGACTTGGGTGCCATATTCCGTTTGATTTCCGGTAGTAGCAATCTTGGTCTCGCCTTTAGCGGGCGTCATACCATCTTCACCCCAGGTAGCACTCCAAACATCCACGCAGGTGGCGTTCGAACCACTACGAGGACCAAAACTGAGTTTGAGTTTACCGGCAACGGCTGCTTTCTTAAACGCGCAATAGCCACTGCTGTTTAACTTGATACCTTTCAATCCGTTATTGGTTCCGGCGGCATCATTCACGTAGTTATTGTAATATAACTTAGCATCGGGATTGCCCGTCATGGCTACCGGACTCGCGCTCGGAGCTCCCTCCGTAAAGTCCCACAGCAGGTCGTTCTCGCCTGCCCACATGGCTACGCTCATCAGAGCAGCCGCCATTACTATAAAAATCTTTTTCATTGCTTTTGACTTTTTGCTTTTGTCTTTCGACTTTCGACTTTGAGCGAAAGCGGTCTTTCGACTATTTATAGATTATAAACTATTTTTCTTTATTTCTACGCTTTTCTTCTCGCCGGGTTTGATAGTCACGGCTGTCTGACCGTTCAGGTCTCCGTTCTTGTCGTAGGTGCAGAAAACGAAAGTCTGTCTGTCCTCATACCCTACTCCGCTCGGCACGAAATCTTCCGGCGATTTGAGCTCGAAATGAGCCACACCCGATGCATCGGTTGCTACGCTGCCGTTCGCATTCTCGCGGTTATTGATATTCACGTCCGAACCTTTGAACTTATACACCAACTCGCCGGCGCCGGCGGGTATACCGAGCATGTTCTTTACCGACACATCAACGGTCGCCTCGGTCTTGAACAGGCACGAACTCATCGTCACGGCTGCCAATGCCAGCAATAGTACTTGAATTTTTCTCATAAAATAATTCTCAATTATCAAATCTCAATTCTCAATTAACAATTATCAACTGTTCTTTCTTTTCTCCAACTGTCCCTCCAGCGCGGCAAGGCATGCGTCTATACCCTCCTCAAAACTGTCAGCAGTCTTCTCCGCAAACAGACCTGCAATGCGGATCTTAACCTCTTTGTTGGCGTTGGTCTGCGGCTTGATCACACTCATTCGGATCTCAACCTTGTCATCTGCATTCAGGTGACGCTCAAAACGATTCATTTTTTTCTCGATAAACTGTTCGAGTTTCTCTGCCATCTCGAAATTTACGGCATTGATTGTTACGTTCATAATACTTTTTATTTTAAAGGTTAAACAATTGTTTCTTTAGATTCTCTGCATAGGCATTTAAAATCGGGTGCAAATTTACAACAATTTTTTCACATACGCAAGAATTTAATATTTTTTATTAAATTTCTCGTCCCAACAGCCCCAATTTCCCTTCCTTCGTACTTCCTTCGTACATCGTACATCCGTCCTTCGTACTTCCTTCGTAATCCTTCGTACATCGTACATCCGTCCTTCGTTCTTTACTTTGTCCTTCGTACATCGTACATCCGTCCTTCGTACTTCTCCTTCGTCCTTCTCACTCGGAAAGGAGTACAAAACAAGTGCAAACACACACTGTCAGCAGACGGCAAAAGACAAGTCCTAGACTTTGTTATTATAAAAACGCTATAACTATTTATATTTCTGTCAGTTACAAAGACTGCAAAAAGTAGCAAAATCCGCCGTTTTTGCCATTTCATTTGCCATTTTTACACAATTTTCAGTCGGTATCGTGTAGCATTGATTCGCAACTCCGTGTCTAAAAAAAATGACACAAAAGTTGCGTATGTCATATTTTTGTTGTAATTTTGTAAGCGGAATTTGAAACTGGGAATAAAATGAACGGATTTCAAGCATATTGGAAGCGGTTGCCGGGCGAAGAAAAAGCGAACACCCTCACACATATAATACCGTTTATAGCCACGATAGCAATATCAGCTCCGATGATATCGCTGGCTTCATGTTCGCAGCGCCTGGCTCCGCGTTTTCAGGTCCTCGGCACTGTCCTTTTTATTGCCGGTATGCTGTTGATGTACGGTTCGTCCACTCTATACCACGCCGTAACAGAGCCGGTATGCAAAGCGCGGCTGAGGATCCTGGATCACATTGCTATCTATGCCATGATAGCCGGTTCATACTCGCTCATATGTATCTCCGTGGTAGGCGGATGGATGGGATGGAGTCTGTTTATCTTCCTTTGGGCTTGCGTTATTGCCGGCACGATCGGCAAATTCATCGCGTTAGGCAAGCATCCGCGCCTCTCGCTGGCGTTGTATCTGGCTATGGGATGGGTTGCCCTGCTGATCATCTACCCTATGTGGCAAGGCATGACGCACGCTGCGTTTTTCTGGATAATTGCGGAAGGAGTATTCTATACCATCGGTTCGTATTTCTTCAAAAAAGACGAAGAGCACGACTACTATCATGCCGTATGGCATGTGTTCATCGTGCTCGGTTCGTTTTCCCACAGTATAGCTACGTGGCTTATTCTACGCGTAGGAATGTAATCCTCCGAGAAGGTAAGAGACACCGAAATAGGTGAATAACACAAAGAAGAAGTTTATCACGGAAATGATGTGATAGACTATTTGTGATTTGTGTTTTGCTATATGCAGTTTGGGAATTATCAGCGGCCAGTGGAGCTGGCATGCATAAACAAGCATTGTAATGAGTGCCCAGGTCTCTTTGGGATCCCATCCCCAGTAGCGTCCCCATGACAGATTCGCCCATACCGCACCGATAAAGATACCGGTGGTAAGGCAGAAAAGCGCGGGATACAGAAATAGCTGGGATAAGTTCTGTAATCTTTGACCGGAGATTTGCAGCCTGTCCTTCCTGGCTCCGGTTGCTTTGCTCTCTGCCACGCTCATACAGATTCCTATGATACCGTTGATCATAATGATTGCAAAAAGCGTGTATGCCAGCATGATCACAGACACATGGATACCTAATAGCGGCGTTTGCAGTACCGGTTGCAACGGCGGTTTTGGGGTTACCACTTTGGTCATCACCAGCGCCAGAACAACGATAAGTGCGGCAAAAGCGCATACCCCGGCCTTCCCCAAGAAACGGGAGGATGAGGTCAGCTCCTTCCATAGCACGCGGAAATAGGTGTTCTTCTGGAAGAAGAAACCGATCATAGCAAGGAGCAGCAAGGCATAGCCTGTATAGGTGATACCTATTCCCCAAGGGTCATAGTTATAGGCGAGAACCACTCCCATCCTGTCGCTGTCATAATCGGACTGGCAGAACCGCCAACCGTTGTATTTGAGCGGTTTGTTCATACGGATAGTTCCTTCGTCCACCGGCATATTCTCCCCTTTCGCTTTCGCCATGACATACCGGCTTCTATCCAGTATTCTCAATTCCGTGATATAATCCACGGGGGTCTGTCCGTCTTCTGCAAAGACTATCTGAAAATCCCAAAGGAAGAGCGAGAGGGATTTGCTTTCGGTGAGGGCAGATGGGTTAATAGTGAGCGTCTCCGCTTTGTCGGCGCGCAGATGGATCTCTCCCTGCACGCCCCAGAAATGCGTCACACACGCCCCGATGACGATTGTCATCAGGGCAATGTGCAACAGACCTGAAAACACGTTCCTCCGAACGCGGAAAGGACGTAATAAATCCATATCAGATAGCATCAATAAAGGCTACGATAGCATCGCGGTCCTCTTTCGGTAAATTATAGAACTGCTGTGTAGGATAATACGCATCGGATTCCTTGCTATACCCGTGCCACATGATAGCCTCGATGACATTCCGTGCCCGTGTGTCGTGCATACGTGCCTCGTAGATATCTCCCGTGGCTTGGCGGTGCAGACCGCGTCCCCATAACGGAGTGGTACGGCACCAGCCGGTACGGATATCATTCTCCATATGCAGTTTATGCTGCACCATGTCGGTGTACGGCCAGATTTTCTGGTTCGGGTAACGCGGCATTTGGGCTGTGACAGGGAAATTATTCGGGTCACGCACCTCGTCCGGACCGGTGGTCCAGGACGGACGATGGCAGTAATCACAACCGATCTGCGAGAACAGTTCCTTACCGCGAAGCACTTGTTTGTCCGTCACGTTACGTGCTGCCGGAACAGCCAGACCGCGGTGCCAAACCATCACTTGTGTGAACTCGTCGTCGCTCATCTCTGCCGGCAGAGTCTTGGAGGTCAGGAACTCTTTGATATTGGTTTCCATGTCCGCCGTGCGCCACTCCGGGTGCTCGTTTTTCGGGTCGATTTGGGCGATATATTCCGCGAAACCATCCTGCACCTCTTTGTCTTTGGACGCATACTCGGCATAAATAGTACCGTTCAGGTCGAGGTAGTGGTATCTGCGGTCGGAACGGGTCACATTGGTGATATTCCAGATAGCGTTAGCACCTGCCGCATCCATGAGAGGTCCGCGCGTAAGGGCATAGGTGAAGCGCTTCGGTCCCCATTGCGGGTCCTTGTAATAACCGGTGGTTTGGAAACCGCCGTCCCAGAAAGCAGGATTGAGACCGTTCTTCAGCTTGCCGTCTGCCGCTTCTTTAGCATATTGGTCGATGATGTCCTGATCAGGTATAGCGTCCAGCAAACCGGTTCCATAGACGCCGATGGTGTTCTCCAACAGCACCTTGTATCCCTGGCTCTCCAGCAGACCGTCCGGGTCGCGGTAACCTTGGTTATACACATATACCGCCGTGTTCGGCATCGTCACCTCGGGATAGCGCAGTTCATAGGTCTCTCCGTCCGGGAACGTATTGCCATGCTCGTCGTTGGCGGTAAGCCATTGGACCGTAATCTGGTCCGGATCGAGCGGAGCCTTGAACGGTCTGGCACCGAACAGTTGCGGCATACCGGCTAACCAAGGCACATACGCCTGGGTAGCTGGATTGATGACCACCAGAAGGGTTCCGTTGCCTTGGTCCTTGGCGTTATAGGTACCTGTAGGAACAGATGTACCGTGCGAATAATTGGGGTGGCAGTGCTGGCAGGATGCACGTACATAGATCGGACCCAAACCGTGCTGGCGACCGCTTGCGTTGGTTACAAAGTCTTTCTCTGCGATATTGTCGCCCTGGGCGAACATCGTACCCAGTCCGGCGTCGTCTGTTGCCGGCGTAGGCTGGCGGAACGCCATGGAAGAAGTCGTTGTAGTAGTACCCAACTTGCCTCCGGTGTAATACCACTCCGGCATGTCGGTCTCCGGCTTATTGTTCCCTTCCGACTGACAACCTGCCAGCGCAACCGCTGCCAGAGCTATGAATAAAAATTCTTTCTTCATGATAGTTGTTTTTTAATGATTCTTTTTATTTAGCCAAGAGAGCCAGTACTTCGTCCTTGAGAAGCCCCTCCAGAACTTTCACTTTATCCTGGGCTACTCCAACTTTGGCGTCCGTAGCGTTATGCTCGAAATCCTCGATAGCATCAATAGCCGCGATGGCTTCATCAATAGCTTTGCGCACTTTGGCATCCAGTTCTGCATCCTGGCGATAGACATAATTGGAGATAGCGTAGTCTCCTGTCTGCGCACCGCAATAAGCATGCTGGATAGAACGGATATTGTCCGCAAAGTCGATAGTAGAAGTGCAGCTGTACGGGCTCTCCAGATAATCCGGATCAGCAGCGGTATAAGGGTTGCCTATCTTGAGATCAGCCACCTCTCCGGCAATGTCCGCACAGCCACCGATGATCTCTTCGGCTGCACGCTGATAGGTCACATAGATAGAACCGGCTTTTCCTGCATTGATCATATAGGAACCGTAGTTCTCGCCATAGCTCATTGATTCGCCTTCGCTATCAGTGATAACCTCCTCTTTCGCCTTGCTGATATTGCCTCCCGACCAGCAGTCCTCGAGCAGTATTGCCTGTTGCGCCAAGTCCTCCACGATACCCAGCAGATAGACCGCCTCCGCATGAGTGAGGTTAGCAGCGTGTGTCTTGCCGGTTCCAATAGCGCGACCGCCTTGTTCTTCCGATTCAAAGAGCAAGTACTCGGCAGCGTGGAAGCCCTTGAGGGCATAACCGAGTTTGTCACCTACGTAGGCACCGCCTTCTTCCTCAATCTGCTTCATCTGCGCAGCGTTGTTGAGCAGGGCGTTCATAGCGTTGAAATCAAGAGGCCATGAATCGATATGCGGGTCAATATTATGCGCCGCTGCCGGTCCAAAAAGGAACGCTTCGCTCTGCTCCCAATGTTTGCGCATCGCGCGCCACGCCGTACCGGCTTCCACCAACAGCGAGCTGTAATCCTCGTTTGCATCCACTTTGACGAGAATCTGCTGACACTTGTCCAGCAAGACCAAACCTTCGTCTGCCATTGCGCTGTAGGTAGCAATGACCGTGTTGTTTACATACGGCGCCATAGCGCGCTCCAGCGCCTCTTCTTTGTCCGATTTAACCTCGGTCGTCTGATTGTTGCATGCAGCCATTCCCATGACACATGCGGCACATAGTGCCAATTTCATAATCTTTTTCATAATACGTAATTTGTTGTTAATATGTTTGTTTTTGTCATAGTTGCCAGTCGGTAGTGTTTATTCGTCTCTGGTTTGATAGAAGCCGGCATAGACGATACCTACTGCTATCTGGGGTTCATCGTTGTATAGTTTCCCGCGCGTGCCATCCGTGCGCGTTCCTTGTTTCAGTATTCCGTATGAGAACTCCGCCTTCACTCCCACTTGCTTAATCGGGAAATAGTTGATTCCCACAGCAGCGCGATGGCGTCCGCACCAAGGATACATATCGGTCGGTTTGCCGTCGTAGCGGAACATCGAATCGTAGTAATCGTAACGGGCGAAGAGATAGAATTTCTGCTTCTTTTCTTTCAGTTTGGCATTCAGCGAGAAGAAGTCATATCCGGCTTCGATACCTGCTGCGAGTGCGTCCGAAGCCACCCACTGCTGGCTGGAGACACTTCCTTTGCGCATGGCGATATTGTATTGCGTGATAGCCGCAGCGTCGGAGAGATGTCCGTACGTGAAACTGCCTCTCACGATTGCTCCAAAATCATTGTAGGCAAAATCGAACGCCCCGATAGTGACCGTTCCTTTGACATTCTTGTAAGCACTTGCGTCCAACTCGACATTCGATTTGGAGAGGGTGTTGCGAAACGAGTTGCCGCAGTAGCCGCTCAAACTCAACCTTAACCCCTTAACGCCGGTGTAATCTACGCGGGCAGCTCCGGCAAACACGTTCGCTAATTTAAATTCATACGGACTTCCTGCACCGGGTTTGATCCAGTTCTTTCTGTTGAACCGGTCGCTGTCCAGTCCCGGCAGGAACATAGCCTGATAGTGCCATCCGTTTTTCGTGGATCCCATGAAAGTAAGCGCCACCTCATGCCATGTAGAAGGAATGATGGTGAAATCTCCTTCGTTACGATAGACGCCGAAGTACTCGGTCGATTCATGGTGCGCATTCAGTCCCCCGACCGGAATAACCTGCATGCCGGCGCGGATGATGGCATATCGGTTGAAGGCTTTTTGGAGCCAGAACTGCTCTAAGGCAACCTCTCCTCCGCGCTCGATCTCGGATTCGTATTCTCCGCCTTCTTCTTCCTCAATCTCAATGGCACTCTCCGTTCCGCCGTGTTCAAACTCAATCTCCGTGCCGACAGACCATCCTTTACCGAAGTCATATCCCATATAAATGACCACGTGCGGCAAGTCGAACTCGCCGTAATGGTCTCCGGCAAAGCGTTGCGGGTTCTGGCCGTAACGAAGGTAGTTATTGGAATAGAAACAATGCTTTGCCGTCACCTCTCCGTATCCTCCTATAGTGAAGCGGCCATGCGTACGTTTTTTTTGAGGCTCTGCCTCATCAGTAACCATTTGTTGGGATTTTGAAGTGTCCGTATTTTGCGCTACTGATTGCTGTTCCAACCGTTCTACACGCTGAATAAGCGATTGCAGGTCGGCTGCGCTCACCTTGATCGAGTCGTCAGCGCGAACACACAACGCACATAAAATCAATGCAATAAATAGAATTGTTTGCTTATACATAATTTTATATGAACCTTATTTTTTTTCACGATGCAAAATTACTTATTTTTCGGGAAACACACAATCACTAAAAATAGTGAATTATCTAAAAAAATGGCTCCCGCTATTGCTCATATCACATTTTTTTTGTAATTTTGCAGCGTTTTTAATCAAAAATCGTCATGTACAAAGCTTCAGATAAGATTAGTGATTTGATGTCGCAAGAGGAAGATGCGATACAAATAATCAGCCGTTTCGGGTTGGAGATGGGTGTGGGCGAACAGACCATTCAGGAGGCCTGCAAGACACATGACGTACATACTCCTACATTCCTGGCGGTAGTCAATTATAAGGTATTCAAGCAGCGCGCTCTTCCGGCGGATATTGATATTCCTACGTTGCAGCGATACCTGCATAACGCGCATACCTATTTTCTCGATTTCCGTTTGCCGCGGCTGCGCCGCTCGCTCATTGAGGCGATCATTCCCGTTGACCCGACAACCAAGATACCGAGCCTGATTCTGCGGTGCTATGACGAGTTTGTAGAAGAGATACGCACCCATATCGAGCATGAGAACGAAGGTCTGTTTGAGGAACATGAGCATGACGACGAACGTATCACATCCAAGTTGACGGAGATTAAAAACCTGATTATCAAATATTTCCCCTCTTCCTCCACACCTTCTTCCGGCACATGGGGAACAATAACCTATCCGCTGATAAGCGTCATGTCCGACCTATGGCATACGGAGCAGGATTTTGCGGACCACTGCGCGATAGAGGACGATATCCTGCGTCCGGCTCTTACCCACCACCCTATCCGCAAAGCAAAAACCGATACTGTCAAACAAGAGACAGAGGAGTTGAGCGACCGCGAACGGGACGTGCTTATTCAGGTGGTGCGCGGATTGAGCAACAAAGAGATTGCCGATGTGCTATGCATATCTATGCACACCGTGGTCACGCATCGCAAACATATCACCCGCAAACTCAATATTCATTCCACAGCCGGACTGACGATCTACGCGATTGTCAACCATCTCATTGATCTCAATAGTCTGGAATAAATCGTCCGAATATTTTTGCCAGCCGGCAAAAAAATGCTATTTTTCTTGCATATGTGCAATTTTTGTTGTAATTTTGTCTCCGGTTTTTAATTAACGATGCATCGTGAAAAGATCGGTTAAAATCACATTGTGGGTTTTCGGCTCCCTTGTTGTGTTGGTTATTGCTCTTTTTTTGAGCGCTGATATCATCGCCTCGCTGCTGGTGAAGCGAGAAGTAAGCAAGACTTTCGACCGTCTGCCGAACGCAGATGCCATGGTAGGAGGAATATACCTGAACCTCCTCAGCGGTTCCGCTATCGTGAAGGATATCACTTTCTCTACCAACAGCCTCACGCTGGAGGACGAAGAGACCAATGACCGCGCACCGGGCCTGGCGATGCATATTCCTACCCTCTCTATATGGAATATCAATTATGTAGAGTTATTCCGGAAACACCGGCTCTCGATTTTCAAGGTAACGGTTGACGGCCCTCAGGTACTGGTCTTTCTGGATGAAGACCATCCGGAATCGATACTCCCTACTTTTCCGAGAGACAGCACGCTGGATAAAGCGCAGTCATGGCTCAAACATCTGGAGATCAGGCATATAGAGATGGATGACCTGTGCGCCCGTATGCGCAGCACTCATTCGCCGCTGCGTCTGGCGACGGACAGTCTGTCGGCGGAATGCCATGATATAGCATATGATTTCACGGATTCCGTCTTCACCTATAACGACTCCGTCTATCAGCTCACGCTGGCGACGGCACAAATAAACCTGCCGGACGGCTTGATGGCGATAGAGGCGCATTCGTTTGCCACGGAGGACCAAGGTCCTCTCGCACTCGGCTACACCCGCATCCGGAACACCGTCACGCATAAGCAGATGGCGGACCTGGCGCAGGAGCCTGTCACATGGATCGATTTGGAACTGAATAGTCTCTCCACATCGCCGCTCAACCCCATTCGCAAGGTATTGGCACAGGATTGCACGCTGGACTCGGTTCGGGTGGACGTCAAACGGATGCATGTGATACGGGACGAGAGGCTGAAACCCAAGAAACCGTTCGGTACTCCGCAGCAGTTCTTACGCCAAGTGCCTCTGATTTTCCAGATCAACTATATAGAAGCGCTTGCCCGGAAGATAGATGTGGACCTGTTCACCACCGATGTCAACTGCGGCAAGATGCGTTGCAACAACATCCGCGCATGGCTCACGAATGTCACCAACCGCCCCGGTGCTGTATGGCATAACCGGGTGAAAGCGCCGTTCAGCAGCAAAGGCATGGTGAATGCACACTATGACATACACATGGACAAAGCCTCGTCCTTCGATCTCACGCTGTCGGGAAAAGACCTGGAGTTAGGCGATCTCAACCCCTTCATCCGCCCGCTGGTAGGTGTCACATTCACCTGCCATGTAGATCAGATCGACGCTTCCTACAAGGGAGACCAAAGCGCGGCGCACGGCACGTTCGGTTTCCTCTACCATGGTCTTGACGTACGGGTTCACAAGGAAGATAACATCCCCTATAAGGTCGTTACGAACTATGCGGATTTCTTCACTTCGGTGGCTAACTCGCTTATTCCCAAGAGCAATCCTACCGCCGTGGATATCCATCCCCGCCGATACAGCGTGGAATGGACACGCGACGAATGGAGTCCATATCCTCTGTATCTGTTCGGTCCGTGCATCGACGGAATCAAGAAGACGATGCTGCCCGGCTTATACGTCCACAAACAGATATAATATCGGAATATGATTGTATATTTCTCAGGAACAGGCAACAGCCTTGCTATTGCCCGTCAATACCGCCATCCGGATATCAAAATAAAAGACCTAACGCTCCGTTAGGCCTTTTTCTTTTATTCATACCCCTCTTATTTCGTACCTCCGCCGAGGGCTACGTACAGATCAATAAGACTGATCAAGCCGTTGTACCTGTTGGTCACATCGGCGAGTTGCGCCTTGAGGTAGTTCTCCTGCGCCGTCAGCACCTCCAGATAGGAGGCTTTGCCTTTCTTCATCAGTTCGCGCGTGCCGTCATACGACTCGCTTTGTATGGTAAGAAGGCGCTGATAGAGCGTGTCCTGCTCTTGGGCATTGCGGCAACGGAAGAGCGCGTCATTCACCTCGTTTCCGGCGCGTAGCATCGTCTCCACATAGCGGTTGGCAGCCTCTTGTTGCTCCAACTTGGCTATCTTCAGGTTTGCCTGCAGTCTGCCGCCGGCAAAGATAGGCTGTGCCAGACCCAGCACCGCATTCATCAGCAACTGACCGGGATTAGCCACTATACCGCCGTTATTGGTCCATCCGATGAGCCCGGATAGGGACAGCGCGGGACAGAATGCCGCTTTCGCCATATTGGTCTGATAGAATGCAGCCGCTACATTGCGTTCCGCAGCACGCACGTCCGCACGGTTGCTCAGTTGCGCCGCCGGCACGGATTCGAGCGTGAATACTTCAAACTCATAGCTCTTCCACGGCGAACGGGCTACCGTGCCGGGTTCTTCGTTCATCAGCAGGCACATGGACAACTCCAACGAATTGATCTGTTCCAAGAGTTGCTTGCGCTGGATCTGCACATTGATCAGCGAGGACTCCATCTGACCGATAGAAGGCGAATAAGCCTGCCCGTTTTTCACCAATACGCGTTGTATCTCCAGCACTTGCTGCCAGATGACCTCGGTACTGTCTATGATAACAGCCTGATAATCGAGCAGTTGCAGTTGGGTATAGATTCGGGCCATCGTGGCTATCAGGTTTGCATGCGCAGCAGCACGGTTGTCCTCCGCTTGCTCACGGAGCACCTGCGCCTGGCGCTTGCGGTTGGTCAGAGTACCGAATCCTTCTCCGCCCCAGTTCAGGGAGAGTGGTACTTGGTAGGTCAAGGTCGCGCCGGACATACCGGCACCGGGCGTATAAGTACCCATTACACCTACGTTAGCCGGAGAGATTGCCAAAGTCGGCAGGAAGCCTAACTTAGCGGCTCTGAGACGTGCATCCGCTTCCTGCACAGCCAACTGGCGCGAACGGTAATCGACGTTATTCTCCAGCGCCTTGCGGATATGTCCTTGCAGCACCGGGTCGGTGATATAACTTTGCCAGTTGTCGTTGCTCACTGCCGTAATCAGGCTGTCCGGCTCGGCTTTCTGCGCCGGTTCGTATTTCTTGAATATACCGCAGGAAGAGAATACGAATGTACAAAGAACTATCACCACTGCAATTTGATTTGCCGCGGATGATTTCCCTCCCTTGAGGGGAGGGTCAGGGAGGGGTTGTTGTTCTTCTCCCTGGAAACGCTCATGCAGTTTCTGGAATATGATATAGAACGCCGGTACCACAAAGACAAGCGCCAGCGTACCTACCGCCATACCTCCGGTCACGCCGATAGCCAGCGCGCGGTTACCGTTAGCACCCGCGCCACCCTCTATGATCAAAGGTATCATACCGGCAATCATCGTTACTACCGTCATCAGAATAGGACGCAGACGATCTTCGCATGCACCCAAAGCAGCCTCAATAATCGGCATACCCTGCTTGCGCTTCTCTACGGCGAACTCGGTGATCAGAATAGCCGTCTTCGCCAACAAACCGATCAACATGATCACACCGGTCTGGAGGTAGATGTTATTCTGCTGACCGAACAGCCATGAGAACGCGAACGAACCCATCAGTCCGAAAGGAACGGACAGCAGCACCGCCAGCGGAATGAAGAACGACTCATAGAGAGAAGCAAGAATCATATAGATCAACAGGATGCAGACGAGATAAATCAGTATTGTGAGGTTGGATTTGCTGTTGGCCTGCAACTCCCTGCTCATACCGCCGTACTCATAGCCATAGCCGGCTGGCAGATGGTCTTTTGCCACCTCCTCAATCACGCGCTGCACATCGCCTTCGCTATAACCCGCATTGGGCTGGACGTAACATGCAATAGACTGGTAGAGGTTGAATCGCTTCTGCGAAGCCGATCCTACGGTCGGAGTGAGCGTCACGAACTGCGAGATCGGTGCCATCTCATCGCCTATGCGCACGAAGATATTATTGAGAGAATTGGGGTCCAGACGATATTCCGGAGCTGCACCTGCCATCACACGATAGACTTTTCCATACTGGTTGAAATTGCTGATATAGGCGCTACCGCAGAAAGCACCGAGCGTGTTAAGCACCACATCCGGCGTGATACCTGCACGGTCGCACTGCGTGGCATTCACATCCACCTTGTATTTGGGGAACGACTCGCTGTAGAGCGACTGCGCAATCTGCACTTCCTTGTGTTTCAGCAACTCGGCGAGGAAGGTATTGACCACCTCGTTGAACTTGCTCATGTCGCCGCCTTGCAGATCCTCCATCTGCAGGTCTATACCGTTATTGTTACCGTATCCCGGGATCTGGGGCATCTGCGTGGGGAAAATCTGGGCGTCCTTGATATCCTCGCATGAGAGGTACAGTTTTGCCATCACCATATCGATATAGTGCTCCAGTCCTTTACGGTCGTCCCATGGTTTGAGACGGACTACCAGTGTACCGTAGCTGACGCCTGTTCCGGAGACGATACCGAATCCGGAAATCTTGGCATAACTCTCCACTTCCTCCAGCCGCAGCACATGTTCCTCAACCTGCGCCATGATCTTGTCGGTCTCCACGAGCGGCGAACCGGCGGGAGCCGTCACGTCAACCACAAACACACCTTGGTCCTCTTGCGGCACCAGTCCTGCCGGCAACGCACGCATTGCCAGCACCATGGCTACAACAGCAGCAATCAGCCATATCCAGGCGCGGCCTGGTTTCTTCAGGAACTTAGTCACACCGGTTTTATATTTGTTCAAGACGGCGTTATAGCCCGCCTCATAGGCTTCTTTGACCCATTGGTTGAAACTTTTCTTGCCGTTCGGCGCCTCTTTCTTGGGACGGAAAAGAACGGCGGTCAATGCCGGACAGAGGGTCAGCGCCGAGATACAACTCAGACCTACCGAACTGGCGATCGTGATACCGAACTGGGTGAAGAAAGTACCGCTCGTACCGGGCATGAAGGTCACAGGGATAAACACCGCCATGAAGACCAGCGTACAGCTGATGACAGCTACGGTCACTTCGCTCATCGCGTCTTTGGTCGCCTTGTACGCCGAGGTGTAGCCGTGCTCCATCTTCGCCATTACCGCCTCGACGACCACAATGGCATCGTCCACCACGGTTCCGATTGCCAGCACCAAGGCAAAGAGCGTAAGGATATTGAGCGAGAAACCCGCAATCTTCACTACCGCAAACGTACCTAAAAGCGATACAATGATGGAGATAGACGGAATCAGGGTTGCCTTGAAATCCTGCAGGAAGAAGTAAACGACCAGAATCACAAGCAGGATAGCAATGATCAGAGTCTCCACCACATTATGGATAGCGGCATAGAGGAAGTCGTCGGATGTCTGGAGAATAGTGAACTCCATACCAGCCGGCATGGTCTTTTGCAGGTCCTTGTAGATATCATTGATAGCGGCGTTCACCTGAGTTGCATTGGCTCCCGGAGCCTGGTTGATGATAAATGCCACACCGGGTTGTCCGTCTATACGGGACGAGAAGCTATACGACAGGGCACCTAACTCCACCTCCGCCACGTCCCGCAGATGCAATACATTGCCGCCCGTCGTGCGCAGCACGATGTCTTTGAACTCTTCGATGGACTGCAAGCGGCCTTTGTACTCCAGGTTGTATTGATAGGTATTTCCGCTCTGCTCGCCGAGCGAACCCGTGGCGGCTACCATGTTCTGGTTGCCGATAGCGGTGAAGATATCTTCCGGAGCCAAGCCGTAACGCGCCATCACATCCGGCTTCATCCATATACGCAGCGAATAGGTGTTACCTAAGTTCTGCACGGCGCCAACACCCGTTACACGCAGCAGACGCGGCTTGACATTGATATCGATATAGTTAGCGATGAAGTCGTTGTTAAACTTACCGTCGCGGCTCACGAGGGCACTGATCTGCAGGATGTTGTTCTGCCGTTTCTCGACCTTAACACCTACCCTCGTCACCTCTTGCGGCAACAAACCTAACGCTGCCGACACACGGTTCTGCACATTCACCGCTGCCATGTCCGGATCTGTGCCTTGTTTGAAGAAGACGTTGATATTCACCTCGCCGGTAGCGGTGGCTTCGGAGGTCATGTAAGCCATGTTCTCCACGCCGTTCACCGCCTCCTCGATGGGCATCACAACGGATTTCATTACGGTGTTCGCATCCGCGCCGGAATAGGACGTACTGATCATCACCGTCGGAGGCGCGATATCCGGATACTGCTCTATAGGCAGCGTCTTGAGGCATATAAAGCCCACTAAAGCAATCAGCAGCGAGATACACACTGCCATCACTTTTCTATCTACGAATATATTTCCCTTTGCCATAACATTAAAATGTCAAAATGGTAAATGACCAAATGGTAAATCAAAACAGCACTTGCTGTCCGTCGTGTACATTCGCCGCACCTTTGGCTACGATTTTTTCGCCTACTTCTGCTCCGGATAGGATCACGGCACGTACGCCGTCGCCCAACTCCTCAATCTCTACGATAGCGCTGGTGGCGAGGCTGTCTGCTCCCACTTTGTACACCAGCGTCTTATCCTGAATACGGACGATGGAGGTCAGAGGTACCAGCATCGCATTTTCCCATTCAAAAGGCATCACAATCGTACCTTGCATGCCGGAGAATAATTCGCTGTCCGGGTTGGGGAATGTCACATAGCAGGTCACCGAACCCGTTTGCTGGTCCACCATACCGGAGAGGCTGGTGATTTTTCCTTTATGCTTGTATTCGCTGCCGTCTTTGAATAGCAGGGTCACAGGAGGAGCTATCTTAATCACTTTATCCAGACTGCCGAACTCACTCACCAGCGAATGGATCTGACTCTCGGTTAGGGAGAAACTAGCCTCCATCTCGCTCACGCCGGCTATGTGCGTGAGAGTGACACCTTCGTTAATCACATCACCTACGTGAGGTATCACGTTGCCTACCAATCCGTCCACCGGACTCTTGATCGTGCAATAATCCAACCGTAACTCTGCGTCACGTACTGCCGCACGGGCTTGCGCCACTTGGGCCTCTGCGGACTGCAGGATGTTAAGGCTCTTGCGCAGCAGATAGTCGCTGATGATCCCTTGCTGAGCCAGCTCTTTGTTACTCTCCGCTTCCAACTGCGCGTTTTCGCGGTTGGCTATCGCGGTCTGCAGGTCTGCCTGAGCATGAACCAGCGCGTTCTGCGCACTGCGGCTGTCGATCAGGAAGAGCACATCGCCTTTCCTAACACGCTGACCGTCTTTCACTTTGATGGCATTCAATGTTCCGGTGCAACGCGATACGATGGACACATCGCCTGTTCCGCGGATGGCGGCGCTCCAGCTCACCGGAGCCGTCACATTCTCGCGGCTGAGCGTGATAGTCTCATAACTGGTGTGCTGTTCTTCCGGCATCTTCACACAGCCGGAAAGCACACATACGGATAGTAAACTCAATAGAATTAGATTTTTTTTCATTGTACGGATATTTTTTATTGAAGATATCTGTTGGATGGTTTGCATTGGTAGATAGATTCAATTTGGGCGCAAAGGTACAAAAAAAATTACATATATGCAAATTTTACGGCAAAAATGTCTGTATTTTTTTGACCGCTATACGCCGAACAGGCACCGCCGGAAAAGGCTCTTGGCGGCAAACCAATCAAGCTTTGAGCCATTCATATTTGGCTACGGAATAAATAGGCAGTAACGGAATCAGGATAGGCGTTTTCTTCACATATGCCTGATATTCGGGGTCATTGCCATAGGCGGCGTTCTGTCGCAACTCCAGCCGGCGTGCGCCGCTGAACATCACAAACACAATGCCTGCGTACCCGATAGCCACAATCAGCCACTGCCACCAAGTCAGCCCTGCGCCTATCGCGCTGAGCAACGCACCCGTCCAGATGGTCACTTCGCCCAAATAGTTCGGGCAGCGGACAATACGGTACAGACCGGTATCTACAAACCGCTTCGGGTTCTTTTTCTTGGCGGCACTCTTCTGCGCGTCGCTGATGCTCTCCAGCAATATGCCGCAAGCCACAACCGCAGCACCTATCCATGCCCACAACTCGCTGTCGTGCGGACCGTTCGCCAGCCGGAATGCCACAGGGCTCACCTGCGCCACGTACAGCAGCGCGCAGAACAGCCAGATCATGATCATCACGCCTGCCGGCTTCTTGTCAGAATGACCCTCGCCGTACAGAATCTTACGGTACCCAACCGCCTTGCGTTCGCGCACCAGCAGGTACGTTCCCAGCCGCACGCCGAAGATGAACAGCAGCACTAACATAGCCATCGTCGGCACCGTGAGGTTCGCATGGTATAGCACACCCATCGTCACCGCCAAAGCGGCAATGCCGTACCCGTAACCGAGACTGAAGAAATACACGAAGTATTTCCACCCCACTGCGGAAACTGCCATAGCCACCGCAAAAAGAATCAATAAATCCATCATAGTATTTTTGTTTTATGTTAATTTGTACTAATTAGGCTGCTGCGCGTTTTTTTCTGCACGCAAACTGCGTGCAAAGATACTGCTTTTTTCTGACATATGCAAGCATGCACGATTTTTTGCTGCTTAAACGCATTTTTTACGCATATATCATTGCAAAATCAAAACATTAATTGCTTATCTCGCAGCAATCGTGCCCTCGTGGCTAAGACGAATTATTGTACCTTTGTGTGGATTTTGGGGATGTTTATGCGGAAAAAACTTGTATAATTCAAAAAAATGTAGTAACTTTGCACTCGGAAACTAAAAATTATAACTATTTATAATGAAAATACTTCTCGTCATTGACACGTACGACACCAACAACAACGGCACGTCCATCTCCGCCCAGCGTTTTGCGGCGGTACTTCGCGAGCACGGCAACGAAGTGCGCATCCTCACTACCGGCGAACCGGCACCTGACAAGTTCGTCCTCAAGGAGTTCAAAGTGCCCCTTTTCAACGACCTCATTCACTCACAGGGTTTCCAG
>OCTX012258874.1_pt1 | contig 38876 bp, 39 predicted proteins | sample 1539691 | NCBI WGS metagenome assembly OCTX01 (sample SAMN02144231, study PRJEB22623) | gut metagenome | biome: sheep rumen | host: Ovis aries | place: New Zealand
CAGCATCACGCTGACGGGCGGCTGCGCGAAGAACGACGGCCTGAAGGAAGCGATTGAGCACGTGCTGAAGCTGAAGGTCATCAACCTGAAGACCGACCCGCAGCTGATGGGTGCGCTGGGCGCTGCCGAGTATGCCCGCCAGAAGGGCCTCGCCAAGAAGTAATTTCCCGGACTACCAGATACTCTTTGAAAGGAGCTATTTCAATGGCTAAAATCGGAAAGGCATTGCTGAAAGTGCTGAAGCTTCTTCTGGTCGTCATCCTTGTTCTGTTCGTCGTCTATTTCTGGAACCTGGACCAGAAGGTGCTGGGCTGGGCGTACAAGCAGGTCAACACCATGTTCGACCGCAAGAAGGTTGACCTCGTATTCTAGTATGGAGCTTTTCAACGGACTCATCAAAGAAACGCAGGGGCTGCTGGATCACGGCAGCCCCCGCGAATGGACTTATCATTCCGGCAGCGAGTGGAAGGATCTCGGCCAGAGCGAGCTGGTGCTGCAGAAGGACGCGGCCTTTGAGCTGGGTGCCTCCGGAAAGGGCTCGGCCAACTTCGTGCTCTTCACCTCCTCGTCCGAGCTGGTGGATCGCGACCGGGTGCTGCTGTATGGGCCGGATCTGAAGGAGATTCGCGGCGACGTGGACTTTGCCCGTATCGTGCTGCTGCGCGTGGGCGTGCTGGACGACGACAACGAGCAGGTCTACCGCATCCTCAAGGACATTGAGTTTGCCAAGTACCACGTTTATCCCGAGGGCTACATGGTGCGCATGTCTCCGGAAAACTACCGCGAGCAGGTGCGCGTCAGCAAGCAGGCGATCAAGCGGGGCATCAGCTTCCAGACGATCGGCGCAAGCTATATCAAGGCCTATAAGAAGGACCCGAACGTCCTCAACGCCACCGTCATTTTCCTCACGGCCCCCGGCTACGATTACAAGGCCATGAAGGACATTGCCAAAAAGGCCAACGACGCGACCAACACCCTGACGCACATTCTCGAGGGTCTCAGCACCGACTGCTCGGTCTGCGCGCTCAAGGATGTCTGCGACGAGATTGAGGGCATGAAGGAGCTGCACTTCGGCGTCGGCGACAAGGGCGCCCAAAAAGATCACCACTAATCAACAAAAACCCGCTTCGCTGGGCTTTTCGTTGAGGAGCTTCGCTCTGTTGCGCGCACTCGCTTTCGTGAGACGCTCGCACACTGGCAGGGCGCAAAGTGTGTTTTCCGAGGTACACGCCCCCGGAAAACACGGATTCGATTGATTTTTCGCGCTGCGACGCGAAAAACTCTGCGAGGCATTTCGTATGAAAAAAATCACGGAACAAAGTTCCGTGATTTTTTATTCAATTCCGAATTCCGAACTTCGCGTTTACTTCGTGCCGAAGATACGGTCGCCGGCGTCGCCCAGACCGGGGACGATGTAGGCGTTTTCATTGAGGTGGTCGTCCAGCGCGGCGACGAAAATATCGACGTCGGGGTGGGTCTCCTGCATCCGGGCGACGCCCTCGGGCGCGCCGATGATGCTCATGAGCTTAATGTGCTTGACGCCCTCGTCCTTGAGGAACTGGATGGCAGCGGCAGCGGAACCGCCGGTGGCGAGCATCGGATCGACCACGATCACGTCGCGTTCGGCGATGTCGGCGGGCATCTTGAAGTAGTACTTCACGGGCTCCTTGGTCTCAGGGTCGCGGAACAGGCCGATGTGACCAACCTTCACGTTGGGCATCATGCTCACCATGCCGTCCACCATGCCGAGTCCGGCGCGGAGGATGGGAACGATGGCCAGCTTCTTGCCGGCGATGCGATGGCACTTGGCGACGGCGACCGGCGTCTTGACCTGGACCTCCTCGAGGGGCAGATCGCGGGTAGCCTCGTAGCACATCAGCATGGCGATTTCGGAAATCAACTCACGGAATTCCTTGACGCTGGTCTTCTCGTCGCGCAGAATGGAGAGCTTGTGCTGGATCAGGGGATGATCGAAAACGACGACTTTGCTCATGACAGAGTCTCCTCTCTATGTGAATAAATTACTGACGATTGATTTCGGCCTCGTGCGCCATGCGCTCCTGCCGTTCGCGTTCGGCCTGAGACAGGCGCAGATACACCGGCAGCAGCTCCTCGCCGCTGATGGGCGGCTTGTCCTGCGCGGCCATCGCTACGCCCCAGCCGTCCTGCCAGAGAAGATTGTCCGGCGCGACGCGGAAGGGGAGACCGTGCCTTTGCAGATAATCGGCGGTCAGCGCGGCGCCGTCGCCCATCAGAAAAACAGGCGCGCCGAGCGCGGAGAGCTCCCCGGCCAGCTGTTCGAGCGCGATCGCCCGGTCCTCCGTCAGGCGGACGGGCCTGCCATCGCGCATTTCAAAGAGCGCGTTGTATACCTGGCTGCGCCGCGCGTCCATCACCGGGCAGAGGATGCCGCCCGCGGCCAAGCCGTGCCAGGAGAGCGCCTCCAGTGTGGACACGCCGACGCAGGGCTTATCGGCTGCCCAGGAAAGGCCCTTGACGGTGGAAACACCGATGCGGATGCCGGTGAAGGAGCCGGGCCCCTGCGCCACGGCGAAAAGATCCACATCACTGACCTTCAGCTCACAGTTTTTCAGCAGGTCCTCCGCCATCGGCAGCAGCGTGCGGCTGTGCGTCAGGGCGCTGATCTGGGTGGACTGGCCCAAAAGACGGCCGTCCCGCACCAGCGCGACGGAAGCGGCCTTGGCCGAGGATTCAAAAGCGAGAATCAGCATAGCGTCGCCCCCTCGATGGTGATGCTGCGCTCGGTGTCGGAGCGCTTTTCGATGCGCACGCGGATCTCGTCGCCGAAGAAGGCGTCCTCCACGTTTTCACTCCATTCCACAGCGCACACGGCGCCGCGCGCCAGATAGTCCTCCCAGCCGATGTCGAACAGCTCGTCGGCACCGGAGAGGCGGTACATATCAAAATGAATCAGCTCACGCGGGCCGAGATATTCGTTGACGATGGTAAAGGTCGGGCTCGATACCCGCACCTGCAGCCCCATCCCGCGGGCCATGCCGCGGACAAAGGCGGTTTTTCCCGCGCCGAGATCGCCGTACATGGCAACCACGCTGCCGTCGGGCAGAGAGGCGGCAAGCTTTGCGCCGAGATCCTCGGTTTCCTGTTCATTTTTTGTGATGAATTCCTGCATAGGCGCATCCTCGTTTATATTCTGTGCTATTATACCACCGATTGGCCCATTGCGTAAAGTACAAAACTGTGATAAAATAACGAAGAATCTGCCGGGGGATTTTGTCGAAGTCTCAGCAAAACCCGGGAAAGGCGGTGTTACCGATCGCTAAGAAGAAAAGCTATATCAAAATATTTTTCCAGCGGGCGGATATTTACCTGCTGGTCCTGTGTCTGATCTGTGCCGTCATCAGCGTAGTCGCCGTGCGGCACACGACCCAGTGGCTGGGCGTCAACGAGGTACGCGGCATTACGCCGACCAAAATGGTGATTGTGCAGATTTTTTCGGTATTCCTCGGCATCGGCGCCTTTGCGCTGTTCACCATCATCGACCCGGATATTCTGGGTGAGCAGTGGAAGTGGCTCGTGCTGCTGATTTTCCTCCTGCTGGGCGCCCTGGCTGTCTTCGGCGAGGACGACGGCACCGGCAACAAGAGCTGGATCCGCTTCCTCGGCATCGGCATTCAGCCCTCGGAGATCATTAAAATCCTGTATATCATCATTTCCGCCAAGCAGATGACCGCGCTGCGCCAGAAGGGGGACGTCAACTCCTTCTTCGCGGTGGTTCAGATGGCGGCGGTGTTCGGCGCGGTCTTCGTGGCGATCATGGTGGTTTCCTCCGACCTCGGCAACGCGATCATCCTGCTGGCCATTTTCTTGGTCATGTTCTTCGCCCTGGGCGTCAAGCTCTACTGGTTTGCCATCGGCGGCGCCGCCGTGGCGGCGATGATTCCGCTGGTGTGGAACTATGTCCTGAAGGACTACCAGAAAAAACGCCTGCTCGCCCCGTATAACGAGAGCGTCGACCCAGACGGCTGGGGCATCCGCTGGCAGACGACCCAGAGCAAGTATACGCTGGCCTCCGGCCGCTTTTCCGGCGTTGAAGCCGGCCACCGGGAGACGGTGTTCACCGGCAAGCACACGGACTTTATCTTCTCCAGCATCGGCGAAATGTGGGGGATGATCGGCTGCCTGATCGTGCTGACGCTGCTGATTCTGATCATTATCCACTGCTTCCGCTCGGGCATCAAGGCCGGCCGAACCTATGATACGCTGCTGTGCGTCGGCATCGGCGCGGCGATTGCCTTCCAGACCTTCATCAACATCGGCATGTGCATCGGCATCACCCCGGTCATCGGCATTGCACTGCCCTTCTTCAGTTACGGAGGCTCGTCCATGGCGACGCTCTTCGCGGCCATGGGGATTATTTCGGGCGTGAAGTTTAAACCGAAGCCCGAGCGCTTCATTGTTCAATACGGTTAAAATGAACCCGCTTTCGGCATGAGCCGGAAGCGGGTTTGCCCGCGATATGACAGACCTGAAATCAGGTCTGTTTTTTTGATTCGGGGCAATCAGCCGTTGAGCTTCGTGCCGCAGTATACGCAGAAGCTGCTCCCCTCCGGGGCTTCCTTGCCGCAGCCGGGGCAGCGGCGGGGCTTGGCCGCCACGGCGGCGATCTGTGTGCCGCATTTCGGGCAGAAGGCCGACTGCGCCGAAACCTCAGTGCCGCAGCTGGGGCATTTGGTGATGCCCTTGAGGCGCTTGATGGCCTCCTCGGCCTCCTCAATGCCGGTCAGGAGCTCGCGGATCCGCTCAATGAGCTCAGGGAACTCGCAACCCTCCTCGTCGGCGTGCGCCTGATAATAGGCCTTGCCCAGCTCAAAGCATTTCTGGGAGATGCCCTTGCGGTTTTCGCTGATGAGGCTGTTGAGGCGATTGAGCTCGCTCATGTTCTTCGTCTGCTGGCTGACGTTCTGGCCGGCGTCGGTCAGCTTTTTGCTCAGATTGTCAAAAAAAGCCATGTGAATTCTCCTTCCCTGTCTCGGCTTTCCTGCGCTTCCGGCGGCTTTTCTCTATCATAGCGAAAGATGGGGCGGCCGTCAAGCAAAAAAAGGCGCTTGCTCAGGCCGGCTCATAGGAGCGGCTGATCTCATTGCCTTCGACATTGAATTCCACGTCCTCCATCAGCACGGGATCAACGCGGCTGCGCCGTTTGATGACCATGCCCTCGCCCTGGTTGTTGAAAACAAAGATATAATAGCCCGGATAGAGGGGGTCCGGCTTGCGGAACATACCGCTCTCGTTGAGGCGGCAGAATTTGGAGCGGCCCTCGGCTGTGTCGAGCAGATCTCCCGCCCCGGTGTAATACAGCTCGTCCTGTGCAGCTTTCTTTTTGAAAGCCTCCCAGTCCTCATCGCTGACTTTGTCGACGTCATTCGGCTGAATCATGCTGCAGTTCCTCCTTCGCTTTCTCCGCCGCTGTGGGCAGGTAATTGTCTTCTTCTCTGGCACGCAGGCCGGCCACCGCAGAAATCGGCAGACTGAAGCAAATGGCACCCGCCTTGGTGCCCGGCCCGGCCTGCTCGCTGATGGCTTTCATAATGGCCGCTTTTTCGTCGCTGTGGGCGACAATATAGATCATGTCCTTTTCGTCGGCGAGGTTCACGCCGAAAAAGCGGCGGTCACGGGAGGCACCGGTGCCCTTGGCGTGCAGTACAGTGCCGCCGCCTGCGCCGGCCGAACGGGCGGCATCCATCACAAAGTCGGCGTGGCCCTCGTTGAGGATCACCACGATCAGTTCATGGGTAAAATTCATGTCAGGTCGACCTCCTGCCAAGCGTTTTTCGGTCAGATGCTGCAGCGTGCGCCCGCCGGCGACGCTTTTGAGCAATACGGCCATCATGATGCCGTTTCCGGGAATGTCAATGTAAAGCTGACGGCGTGCCGCGCGGAAAACAGCATTGAGCTGCTCCGGGTCGGCAATGCCGGAGACAATGCTCTTTTCGGATTCGTCCAGACCAAGCAGTGACAGCTGTTCGCCGGTGGCGGTGCCGCGGGCAAGCTTCGTCATCGTCAGCGCAAGGCCGGCCTCATGGAAGAGTGAGGACATTTTTCCGCTGCGTGCGCGGTCGGTGACGGCAATGACGTAAAATAACAGCATGTCAGGCCACCTCCCAGAGTTCGATGATGTCCGAGTCACCGTAGTCGGCCGGACGCGGCACGGCGCGGCGGCGGGACTTGATAACGGAGATCGCGCCCATGGTCTGCACCGTTATGAGCGGCATCATGGCCACCAGCGCCACCAGACCGAAAGCGTCGGTCATGACCGGGTGCCCCAGCGCCGTGCAGGCGCCGACGGCCAGCGGCAGCATGAAGGCCGCCGTCAGCGGGCCGGAGGCCACGCCGCCGGAGTCAAAGGCGATGGCGGTAAAAGTGGGCGGCACGAAAAAGCTCAGCAGCAGGGCAATGCCGTAGCCGGGGATCAGCAGAGCCATCAGCGGCAGGCCGGTGATGACGCGCAGCATGCTCAGCCCCATCGCCGCCGATACGGCGACCGAGAGGCTCAGCCCCATCGCTTTCGCGGAAATCGCGCCGGCGGAGAGCTCCTCCACCTGGCGGTTGAGCACGTGGACGGCAGGCTCGGCGTTGATGATAAACCAGCCAATCAGCACGGCCAGCGGCACCAGCAGCCAGATGCGCCAGCCTTCGGTCAGCACGGCGCCGAGCTCGTAGCCGAGCGGGGCAAAGCCCACATTGACGCCGGTCAGGAACAGCACCAGCCCCACATAGGTATAGGCAATGCCGATCAGGATGCGCAATAGTGGCTGCTTTCTCATACGCAGGGAGATCAGCTGGAAAAACATAAAGAAACCGAAAATCGGCAGCAGCGCGACGGCGACTTCCTTCAGATACTCCGGCAGGCGGGCAAGATAACCCCAGCCAAGCGCGGTGGTCGTCTCGTAATGCTCTACCACGGTCTCGGCTCCAGCGGCCGCGTCCGGCCGGAAGATCACACTCAGCAGCATGACGGCGAGGATCGGCCCAACCGAGCAGAGGGCGACCAGACCGAAGCTGTCGGCCTTTGCCTTTTCATCGCTTCGGATCGAGGTCACGCCGACGCCGAGCGCCATGATGAAGGGCACGGTCATCGGCCCCGTGGTTACGCCGCCGGCGTCAAAGGCCACCGACAACAGCGAGACGTCCGTCAGCGCAGCGCCGAGAAAAATCAGCCCGTAGAGGACGATCAGCAGCAGCCGCAGCGAAATGCCGAAGAGCGTGCGCAGCATGCACAGCGCGAGAAACAGACCCACGCCCGCGGACACCGTGAGTACCAGCACGCGGTTTTCGATAGCGGGGACGCTCGCGGCCAGTACCTGCAGGTCGGGCTCCGCCATGGTGATCGCACCGCCCAGCAAAAAGCTCACCAGCAGAATCAGCCAGAGCTTTTTCGAGCGGGTCATGGCTGAGCCGATGGCGCTGCCGATGCGGGACATGGCTGTGTCCGCGCCGAGTCCGAAGAGCCCCATGCCGACGACCAGCAGCAGCGCGCCGATGACGAACGAGAGCATCAGCCCCGTGTTGACCGGCACCAGCATCAGACAGGCGACAAACACGATCGCCACAATGGGCAGCACGGAAGCCGCGGCTTCTTTGAACTTTTCCAGCAGGGGACGATTTCGTATCACGAAATCCCTCCTTCCCGGTTTCCTTCTTCCAGTATAACAGAAAACCCGCCCTTTGAACAGGGCGGGTTGGTAAAGATTCGGAGAATTATTTGTTAATGAACAGCACGCCCAGGGTCTTCGGCCCGCAGTGGGAGGAGACGGTGCAGCCGGCGCGGGTGTGGTGGATTTCCTCGACCTCGATGAGGCTGCGAATGTGCGCCTCCAGGTCGGCGATCACGGCGGGATCAATCTCGCCGGACTCGGTGAGAAAGACGTGACCGGGGCGGACGGACTTGCCGGCCAGGCGCTCGGTGATGTACTGCTTGTAAACGGCGTTGATGCCGCCGCGGTATTTCTTGTAGACGCCAAGCTTGCCGTCCTTCATCTCGAGGCCGGGCTTGAGGCGCAGAAGATTGGCGCCGAGCGCGGCAACGCCGGAGCAGCGGCCGCCCTTCCACATAAATTCCAGTGTGTCGAGCACAAAGCTTGTGTCCACCTTGTCGGTCAGCGCACGCAGATGCTCAGCGATCTCGGCGGCCGCCATGCCGCGCGCGGCACACTCCGCACCCTCGATGCACAGCAGGCCGACGCCGGTGGAGAGCATGCGGCTGTCTACGGTATATACGCCCTCGAGCTCCTGTGCGGCAATGCTCGCGGCGTTAAAGGTGCCGGAGAGCTCGGCGCTGATGTCCAGATGCACGATCTCATTGCCTTGCTCAATCAGGGGACCGAAGAAGTCCAAAAAATCCTGCACGGAGGGCGCCGCCGTCTTGGGCAGAATGCCGTCTTTATGATAGCGGGCATACATGTCGTCCGGCGTAAAATCTATGCCGTCGCGATAGCTGCCTTCCCCGAGAAGAATCGTCAGGGGAAGGGTGCGGATCTGATAGCGCTCGAGGAGCTCGGGCGAGAGATCGCAGGTGCTGTCCGCAGTGATGATGACCGGTTTGCTCATGAGAGAGTTCAGCTCCCTTTCTCATTATTTGCTCGAAAGCCACTATACCATAGCTATGGATTTTATGCAATGGAAATTTGCCGACCGGGCCTGCCGGGGGGGGAAAAATACTTGCTTTTTGCCCGGTTCTGCTTCATAATATGACTGTCAGAGGCAATCGGAGAGAGGCCGCGGCAGCGGCTGAGGAGAGCAAGGAGAGTGAAAGCATGAGCAAAAATCCGTTTTTCCCGGAAGTCAAGGAGCGCTTCGGCTTCGGCTGTATGCGCCTGCCGATGCTCGGCGACGAGGTGGACATCGAGCAGTTCAAGCAGATGGTCGACCGCTTCCTCGAGCGGGGCTTCAACTATTTTGACACCGCCCACGGCTACATCAAGGGCAAGAGCGAGCTGGCGCTGCGCGAGGGGCTCACCAGCCGCTATCCGCGCGAGAGCTATATCCTGACCGACAAGCTGACCGCGCCGTATTTTGACAAGGAGGAGGACATCGTGCCCCTCTTTGAAAGCCAGCTGAAGGCCTGCGGCGTCGAGTATTTCGACTTTTTCCTGATGCATGCCCAGAGCTCGCAGAACTTTGAGAAGTTCAAGCGCTGCCGCGCCTATGAGACGGCCTTCCGGCTCAAGGAGGAGGGGAGAGTGCGCCACGTCGGCATCTCCTTCCACGACACGCCCGAGATGCTGGATGAGATTTTGAGCACCTACCCTGCCATTGAGGTGGTGCAGATTCAGTTCAACTATGCCGACTATGAGGACCCGGCGGTCCAAAGCCGCGCAGTTTATGAGGTCGCCCGCAAGCACGGCAAGCCCGTTATCGTCATGGAGCCCGTCAAGGGCGGCAATCTGGTTAATCTCCCGGACGAGGCCAAAGCCGTCTATGACGCGCTGGGCGACAAGAGCTACGCGAGCTATGCCGTCCGCTTTGCCGAGGGCTTCGACGGGATGTTCATGGTGCTTTCCGGCATGAGCAACCTGGAGCAAATGGAGGACAATCTCAATACCATGTCGCCCTTCGTGCCGCTGAGCGAGGAAGAGATGGACGCGGTGCGCAAGGTCAACGCCATCTTCCACGGCCGCCACCTCATCCCCTGCACGGCCTGCCGCTACTGCGTGGACGGCTGCCCAAAGAAGATCCTGATCCCGGACGTCTTCGCCTGCTACAACAACAAGGGGCTCTACCACGACTGGAATGCCAGCTTCTACTACGAGGACGTCTGCACGTCCCGAAACGGCAAGGCCTCTGACTGCATCCGCTGCGGCCAGTGCGAGCGCGTCTGCCCCCAGCACCTGCCGATCCGGGAGCTGCTGCAGGACGTGGCAAAGGAATTTGAGAAATAAGGTTTCAGTGCTTAGTGCATAGTGCTTGGAAAAGGACGGCGAACTCGGTTGAGTTCGCCGTCCTTGTTGATCTTATGGGATTGCCGTGAAATCGAAGAGCTCGGCAAAGGCCTCGAGCGAGGCTTGGTCGCTGGCGAGTTTTTTGTTGCCGTGAACCCCGACCTCCACATAAGACTCCGGACGGTCGGCGAGGATCAGCGCACGCTCGCCGTTTTGCGCCAGCAGCAGCTCCGCACCGTTTTCCGCGGTGTAATGCCAGGCGCTCCAGTCGCCGGAATCCTGGATGAGCGCCCATGTGGTAAAGCTGCCCTTGACGCAGCGCGAGACCTGATACTCGGCGTAGAGGCCCTTCCTTACAGCGCCGTCAGCCCGGAAACTGCCGTCTGCCCAGACCGCGATCGGGTAGAGCTTCTGGCCGGTCGGCACATCCTGCTTCGGCGCGAAATTGCCGGTGCCGGCGAGATAAAAAAGTCGGCTGGGCGTATGGGGAATCTGAAATCCGCTGAGCTTCTGCAGGCCGTATTTCTCGCAGATTTCGTCGATTTTATCCGCCATCTCCTGCGTATAGCACGTGTAGGGCCCGTAGTCGGCTTCAAAGCCCGTGGGGCGGTTGCCCACGCTGCGCAGGATCGCCTTGTCCGTGTCATAGCTCTCCAGAAAATCCATATATTCCACGCAGGCCATGGCCTCGGGCGAGTCGGCGGGCCCCAGCAGGCAGACGAGTGAAAGCGTCTCGGTTGGGCGCGGGAAGTCGCGCGCGTCCATCTCCTCCAGTACCTCCGCGGGGTCTTCGCCCTGGGCCACGGCCTCCTCCAGCTCCCGGTTGCGCGCGAGAATCTCTTCCCGTGTGAAACCGACCTCAATGGTTTTTCGGGTCTCGGCAAACCCGTCCAGCCCGAACCAGCCCTGCGCGTAAGCCGTGACGCCCAGCGCCAGCAGCAGCGTGACGACGGCTGCGATCAGCAGCAGCCGGGATAATTGCTTTGCTTTCATTTGTCCGTTCCTTTCCGGCGGCATCGACGCGCGGGAGAGGATCGCCCGGAGCATTTTTTCGCGCTCGGCCTCAGTGGGCGTGAGCGCGGCATAGGCACGCGCAATCTCGCGTTTCATGTTTCATCACCGCCTAACGATTGTTTCAACAGTTTTCTGGCTCGAAAGAGCCGGCTTTGAACGGTGGCCTTCGGACAGCGGAGCATCACCGCGATCTCCGGGGTGGAGTAGCCCTCGCAGTAATACAGATACACGACGGTCTTGTAGGCCGGCGGCAGACGCAAGATCGCGTCCAGCGCGCCGTCGATCACCGGCTCGCCGGGGGCGCGCAGCTCGGGGTGATCCTCGAGCGCCTCGCTGCGGCGCGACCAGTGCTTCAGCGCGTTTTTGCAGAGGTTCGAGGCCGTCACGATCAGCCAGGCCTTTTCGTGCGCCGGACTTTCAAAGCGCGGTCCGCTCTGCATCAGGCGCAGAAAGGTCTCCTGTACCAGATCCTCCGTGTCCGCTCGGTTTTTCATGAAAGAAAAGCACAGGCGGTATACCGTGTCCACATGGCGCCGGTAGATTTCCGTGATCTCCTTGTCCGTACGCAGCAAAGAGTCCTTCATCTCCTTCACCGTCCTTTCATACGGAATACAATCGGGAAGGGCAAAAGCATGCAAAAAAATGGCCGGCCTTTTTTATGACCGGCCATTTTTGCGAATTTCAATCGGGGACAAGCTCATTAACGCCCGCGGCGGAGAACACGGCGTCGAGCTTCTCCGTCGGCGCGTCCGTCCAGGGCCAAAGCGTGCCCTCCGGGCCGCCGATGTCGCTGAGCAGACCTTCGCCGTCCTCGCTCAGCAGCGTCGTGACCGCGCCTTGCACCGAGGCCATCTGCAGCGCAAACTCCGTGCCCTCGCGCTCCGTCATCGGCGCGAGGAAATCTTCAACCGCGGCGCGGATCTGTGTCTCGTCCGCATCCGTTTGCACGCACCAGTCCAGCAGCGCGGCGGCAAGCTGCGCGGCAGTCAGGGAGCTGCCGGCGGTGCCGGGGTGCATGCGCTCGCGGATCTCCGCGAGAATCGTCGCAAGCTCCGGCGCCTCGACGGGCACGGGGAGCTCGGTCAGAGCTGGGGCCTCCGCTTCCGGCGTGCCCGGTTCTTTGGGCAGTGCCGCCCCGCAGCCGCAGAGAACGGCAAGGCACAAGGCCATAATCAAAGAAAAACAGCGTTTCATATCCGTAGATTCCTTTCTCACTCAATTCCATCCTGCGGCGCTCTGCGCCAGCAGCTTTTCCACGCGTTCGCGCAGCGCGGCGTTTTCCGGCCGCCGCAGCCCGGGGTCGGCAGCCAGCAGGAGCTTCGCTTCCTTCTGCGCCTCCTGCATCACGTTCACGTCCGCACCGAGATCGGCCACGTGCATCTCCGGCAGACCGTGCTGCCGCGAGCCAAAAAAGTCGCCCGGGCCGCGCAGCCGCAAATCCTCCTCGGAGATTTTGAAGCCGTCGTTGGTTTTGCACATGATGCCGAGCCGCGCCTTCGTCTCCTCGCTGTCGTTGTCGGAGACCAGGATGCACCAGCTCTTGTGCTGCCCGCGCCCGACGCGGCCGCGCAGCTGATGCAGCTGGCTCAGGCCGAAGCGCTCGGCGTTTTCCACCACCATGAGCGCTGCGTTCGGCACGTCCACGCCCACCTCGATCACCGTGGTGGACACCAGAATGTCCGCCTCGCCCGCGGCAAAGGCGCGCATCACGGCGTCCTTGTCCTTCGGCTTCATTTTACCGTGCACGCACAGCACGCGCAGATCGGGAAAGACCCGCTGCAGCTCGGCCGCGTGCTCCTCCGCGGATTTGAGCGGCACGCTCAGTTCCTCGTTTTCCTCCACCATCGGACAGACAACGAAGACCTGCCGCCCCTCGCCGACGAGCTTTCGGATAAAGCCGTTGAGCCGCTCGCGGTAGCTCTCGTCCACAGCGAAGGTATCCACCTTCTGCCGCCCCGGCGGCAGCTCGTCGATCACGGACACATCCAGATCACCGTAGAGGATCAGCGCCAGCGTGCGCGGGATCGGCGTGGCGGACATGACGAGCACGTGCGGCCGCGCGCCTTTGCCGATCAGCGCCGAGCGCTGGCCGACGCCGAAGCGGTGCTGCTCGTCGGTGACGACGAGGCCGAGATTATGATATTCCACATCCTCGCTGAACAGGGCGTGCGTGCCGACGATGAGGTCGAGCTCGCCGCTTTTCAGCGCCGCTTTCACCTGCCGCTTTTCTTTTGCGCTCATGGCGCCCGTGAGTTTTCCAATCCGAAGCCCCAGCGGCGCGAGGAAGCCGGAGAGCGTGGCAAAATGCTGCTCAGCCAGAATCTCCGTCGGCGCCATGAAGGCGCTCATCGTGCCGCCCCGGTGGGCAAACCAGATGAGCGCCGCGGCCACCAGGGTTTTGCCGCTGCCCACGTCGCCCTGCACCAGGCGGCTCATCGCCTTGCCGCTTGTCATGTCGGCCAGCGCCTCGGCAGTCGCACGCCGCTGCGCTCCGGTCGGCGCAAAGGGCAGTGTGCGCCAGAATTCTTCGGGATCTGCCTCCGGCAGGCGCAGGCCGTTGTCGTTGACGCGCTGGCGGCGCACATCGCTCAGCGCGCAGGAGAGGACGAACAGCTCCTCAAAAATCAGCCGCCGCCGCGCCAGCTCCAGCGTGCCGAAGTCGGCGGGGAAGTGGATGTTTTCATAGGCGTAGCGCGCCTGCACCAGCTGCTGCCGCTGCCGCACCGCCTCGGGAAGCGCCTCCGGCAGCTGATCAGCGCAGGCGTCCAGCCCCTGCCGCACGGCCTGCAGGATCGTGCGCTGGTTGAGCCCCGCCGTCATGCGGTAGATCGGCACGATGCGTCCGGTGACGCCCTTGCCGCTGCCCTCGTGCTCGTAGACGGGGTTTGTCATACTGCGCCGCGCGCCCTTGCACTCGATGCGCCCGTAAAAGCAGACCAGATCGCCGCGGTTCAGGTTGTCCTTTACATAGTTCTGGTTGAAATAGGTAATGTCAACCGAACCGCTCTCGTCCACGGCGCGGAACTTCACCAGCTCCATGCCGCGCCGGATGCGCATCAGCCGCGGCGTATCGGCGACGAGCGCCTTGATGCAGACGGTTTCACCGTCCAGCGTCTCGGCGATGGGACGGTACTGGCTGCGGTCTTCGTATTTGCGGGGGAAAAAAGAAACAAGGTCATAGAGAGAAAAGACGCCCAGCTTGTTGAGCGCCAGCGCCTTTTTCTCTCCTATGCCCTTGATGTATCGAACGTCTGTATTCAGATCAGCCATTGTGCTTTACTCGGAAAATCTCAAAGTATAGTTCTGGTTTTCGAGGCTGAATTCTTCGATCAGCCCGCTGGTGCAGACGACCTCGTTGTCCTTGGTGACGAGGATCATCTGAAAATCCTTGCCGTAGCTGCGCCAGTAGCGCAGGGCATTGGTCTCGCCCATGACGAACATGGCGGTGGAGAGCGCATCGGCCATCGCGCCGTCCTCGCAGATCACGGTGGCGGAGAGCAGGGAATTGTCACAGGGACTGCCGGTGCGCGGGTCGATGATGTGGTGATAGAATTTGCCGGTCAGCGGATCGGTAAAGTTTCGCTGATAGCTGCCGCTGGTGACCACGGCGATTTCGCCGGCGCTGAGGATGCCGAGGTAGTTTTCGGGACTGTTGGGGTCGGCGATGCCGATGCGCCACTTGCTGCCATCCGGCTTGAGGCCGAGCGTCTGCACGTTGCCGCCGAGGGAGATAATGCCGCTGGTGACGCCGGCATTGCGCATGGCGTCAATGACGTAAGCGGCGGTGCAGCCCTTGGCGACGGCGCCGAAGGTGATTTCGCAGGTATCGGGGATGCTGACCTCATAGCTGCCGGAGCTCGGAAAGCTGCTGAGAACGACCTGGTCAAAATGCAGCCGGGAGCGGGCCTCGGCAATGTCGCTGCCGAAGGGGACGCGATAGCTGCCGTCGGAAAAGCCCCAGAGCTTGACCAGCGGGTAAATCGTCAGATCGAGGGAGTTGATGCCGAGCTTGTTGCTCTGCTGATAGACGGTCTGCGCGGTCTGTACCATGCGTGCCACCTGGCCGGGGACGGCGATCGAGGCTCCGTGGGCGTGGTTGAGCTTGTATACGTAGCTGGGGCTGGTCTCCGGATCGTCGGGCTCGGGATCGAGCATGGCGTCCATGGAGAGGATCACGGCCTCGCCGGCGGTCAGCGCCGCCTCCGCCTTGGGACCGTAGGCCGTCAGCGTCATGACGGTGTCCATGGCGTAGACGTCTTTCGAATAGGAGACGCTCTCCCCGCAGGCGGCGAGGGAAAGCAGCGAGAGCAGGCAGAAAAGCAAAGCGCAGAGGCGGAATAGTATTTGACGTTTCATATGTACATCCTTTACAGCGCATTGGTTGGAATCATCCTGGCGTGTTATGATATTATATCATAGAAAAACAAAATTGAAAACAGCTATTTACTTTGTCGGGGAATTTTGTTATAATACCCTTCGCCGTTAAGGCATATGCGGCTGTAGCTCAGCTGGATAGAGTGCCAGACTCCGACTCTGGAGGTCGTGGGTTCGAATCCCGTCAGCCGTACCATTAAAAAGACCGTCGATTTCAAAATAATCGGCGGTTTTTGTGTTTTTTATTATGTTTTCGCTTTGGCGATTGCATGGGCATAATGATCTGTCGCTGTGCAGACTTGTTTATGCTTTTTATATACTATCGTTTTCACATTTCCTTCAGCTTATCCAGAAACAGATTGACCGCGGGCGTAAACACCTCGTACTTTTTCCAGATCACGGTTCCGGGCTGCGAGAGCAGGTTTTCCAGCGGACGGAAGGTAAGCACGCTGTCCCCGGTGACGTTGACCAGATCGCCAAAGCCGATGGCATAGCCGACGCCATCCTCTACAAACAGGGAGGCGTTGTAGATCAGATTGTAAACGCTGACGATGTTGAGGTTTGCGAGGCTTGGATCGGAGGACAGCAGTTCCCTGGCAGCCCGGGGGACGATCAGCGGAATTCCTTTCAAATCGGAGGCAGACACGGCGGCTTTTTCAGCAAGCGGACTGTCTTTTCGCATCAGCAGGCCGAGTCGGTCATCGTTCGGCAGACGAATCCCCTGATATTGGCTGTGATCGTAGTCCGTAAAGATGAGCGCGATGTCAACAAGCCCGTTATCCAGCTGATCCAGCAGATCCGCCGTGTCGCCGCTGGTGATGGTAAAGCGGACGTCCGGATGCTCCTTGTGGATTTCGCCCGCAATCCGGGACAGATGATGAAAAGCCAGCGATTCCCCGGCCCCGATATGCACCTCGCCTGTCAGACTGCTGTGCGCCTGGGATATTTCGCTCTGGGTCATCTGCATCAGGCGCACCATTTCCTCCGCGCGGCGGCGAAGGATCATGCCCTCCTCCGTCAGCCGGATGCGGCGGCTGCCGCGCTCGAAGAGCGTGACGCCCAGCTCCTCCTCCAGATCCTTGATCTGCCGGGACAGCGCCGGCTGCGACACATGCAGCGCCTCTGCCGCGGCGGAGATGTTCCCTTCCCTCACAACGGCAAGATAGTATTCCATGATGCGGAGTTCCACAGCGACAGCCTCCTTCCTTTTTATGCAATTATAGCATAGTTCTCTATCAAATATAAGTATTTGAATATAAAAACTTTCTCGCTTATAATGGTTTCACCAAATAAAACGGAGGATGCTTCCATGTCTTACGGATACATTACCAAGCTCAGCGAGAAAGTAGAACGCCGGCATGTGCGCTACAACAACCGTTACGGCATTGCCATCGCGGCGGACGTTTACACCGCAAAGAATCTGGACAGGAGCAAAAAGCAGCCGGCGCTGATCGTCGGCGCGCCCTACGGCGGCGTCAAGGAGCAGGGCCCCTGCGTGTATGCCAATGAGCTGGCGCAGCGGGGCTTTGTGGTGCTGACCTTCGACCAGGTCTATATGGGCGAATCCGGCGGTGAGCCCCGGCATGTGTCCTCGCCGGATCTCTTTGTGGAGAGCTTTTCCGCCGCGGTGGACTATCTGGGGGTGAAGCTCCCCTATGTTGACCGGGAGAAGATCGGCGCCATCGGCATCTGCGGCTCCGGCGGCTTTGCCCTGTCGGCGGCCCAGGTGGACGTGCGGATCAAGGCGGTGGCCACCACCAGCATGTATAACATCACCGACGGGCGCTTCATGTTCGGCGGCGACAAGGCCATGATCGAGGGCATGAAGCAGCAGCTTTGCGCCCAGCGCTGGGTGGACTTTGCAAACGGCGCGCCCGAGTATATCCCCAGCTTCCCGGAGGAGCCCTACGAATACGACAAGCGCCCCCAGGTCGATCCCCTAACGGACGAGTGGAACCGTTTCTACGCCGTGCCGCGCGGCCATCATCCCAACGCCAGCGGCGGCTTTACGACAACTTCGATGCTTTCCATGATGAACTTCTTCGCGCTGGACTATATCCAGGAGATCAGCCCCCGTCCTGTCCTGTTCATTGCGGGCGACCGGGCGCACTCCAAGAGCTTCAGCGAGCGGGCCTATGAGATGGCGGCTGAGCCCAAGGAACTGTATATCGTCGAGGACGCGGAGCACATCGACCTCTATGACCGCGTGGATCGCATCCCCTTTGACAAGCTGGAGCGATTCTTTAAGGATAATCTGAAATGACACATACGGAGCAGGAAATTGTGCAGAATCTGCGGGACGCAGGCTGTGACGCGGAAGAAATTGCGTCCATTGTGAGCAGCTGCCGCGAGGGAAAGCTGGCACAGGCAAAAAAACAAATTGCCGCCTGCCGGAGAAAGCAGCTCGACCGCATGCACGACAGCCAGAGGTGCATCGACCGGCTGGACTATCTTTGCTATCAATTGGAGAAAGTATGAAAAGAGCAGTGATTCTGACCCTTGTGTTTTTCCTCGCGCTGAGCCTCTCTGCCTGCGCCGAAAACCGGGAAACGGAAGCTTCCCCGGAACCGGCGGCGCAGGAAGCTTCGACTACGCTGCCGCCGCTTGCGCCGGAGAGCGGTCCGACCCAGGCACAGGAATCCAAGAAAACAGAACAACTGGAAGATGAGGATGAATCCATCATGCAGATGAAAATCAACGACACCCTCGTTACCGTGGCGTGGGAAGAAAACGAATCGGTCGACGCGCTGCTGGCGCTCGCGGAGGCGGAGCCGCTGACGATCCAAATGTCGATGTACGGCGGCTTTGAGCAGGTGGGCCCCATCGGCCAGCGCCTGCCCAGAAACGATGTGCAGACCACCACCGGCGCCGGGGACATTGTGCTGTATTCCGGCAATCAGATCGCGGTGTTCTACGGCTCCAACTCCTGGGCCTATACGCGGCTCGGCCACATTACGGACAAAACCGCCGATGAGATGACGGCGCTGCTCGGAAAGGGCGATGTGACCATCACCATCGGGAAGGGGCTCTGAGCATGAAGATCGTCGTGCTCAACGGAAGCCCGCATTTGGACGGGGCCACCTCCGATATGGTGAACGCCTTTGCGAAAGGCGCGCGAGCGGCCGGACATGAGGTCGTCGCGATCAATGTGGCGCACAGGAACATCCGGGGCTGCATGGCCTGCGAATACTGCCGCAAAAAGGAAAAGGGCGTGTGCGTACAGAAGGACGACATGCAGGCCATTTACCCGGAGATTCTCTCCGCGGACATGGTGGTCTTCGCCTCGCCGATCTATTACTTCACGCTGTCGGCCCAGCTGCAGGCGGTCATTCACCGTACCTACGCCATCGACATTCCCAAGAAGGTCAAGAAGGTAGCGCTCATCATGAGCTCCGGCAGCAAGTTTGTCTACGGGGCAGCGATCACGGAGTATTTCCAGTCCATCGTGGAGTACTGGGGCGTGGAAAACGCCGGAATCTTTACGGCAAACGGCAGACAGAACAAGTCCGAGAAAAAGCGGAAAGAGCTCTATGCGTTTGGCAAAAGCCTGAAATAAAAGGAGGAAATGCAAAATGAGTGATAAAATTGTGCAGACCGCGGGCAGACAGCAGCTTGGTGATTTCGCGCCCATGTTTGCGCACCTCAACGACGATGTGCTGTTCGGGGAGGTATGGAACAGTGACGCGCTGGATACCAGGACGAAGTGTATTCTGACGGTCACATCCCTGATGGCTTCGGGAATTGCGGATTCCTCATTAAGCTATCATTTGCAAAACGCGAAGAAGCACGGCGTGACCAAAGCGGAAATTGCCGCCATCATCACCCATGTGGCGATGTATGTGGGCTGGCCGAAGGGCTGGGCGGCGTTCCGGCTGGCAAAGGAGGTCTGGAACGAGGAAGAGCCGGCGCTGACCGAGAAAGACCGGTATCAGCAGACGATCTTCTTCCCCATCGGCGAGGAAAACCCCTACGGGCAGTTCTTCGTGGGGCAGAGCTATCTCGCCCCCGTTTCCACCGAGCAGGTACCCATCTTCAACGTCACCTTTGAGCCGGGATGCCGCAACAACTGGCATATCCACCATGCCAGATCCGGCGGCGGGCAGATGCTGATCTGTGTCGGAGGCCGGGGCTGGTATCAGGAGTGGGGCAAGGAGCCGGTAGAAATGACGCCGGGTACGGTCGTCAACATCCCGGTTGATGTCAAGCACTGGCACGGTGCGGCAGCGGACTCCTGGTTCTCCCATCTCGCTGTCGAGGTCCAGGGCGAGGAAACCGCTAACGAGTGGCTGGAGCCGGTTTCGGAGGAAGCATACCGGGCCCTGCCGGATATTGAATGAAGGAAGAAACGAACATGACAATCATTGAAAACAAGAGCTTTGACGAGGAACGCGCGCTGTACGGCAGCCGCGGCGTGACGCTGAGGAACTGTCGCTTCGACGGCCCTGCCGACGGCGAGAGCGCCCTGAAGGAGAGCCGGGAGATCAGGGCGCAGGACTGCTTTTTCAATCTGCGCTATCCCTTCTGGCACGACACCGACTTGGTCATCACCGGCAGCGAACTGACGCCCCTCTGCCGCGCCGCGCTGTGGTATTCGGAAAACGTGACGATCGAAAGCACAAAGCTCCACGGCATTAAAGCGCTGCGGGAGTGCGCCGACGTAGCTATGTCCGGGTGCGAGATCGTGTCGCCGGAATTTGGCTGGTCTGTGCGCGGCATCGAAATGCGCGACTGCAGCGCCGAGAGCGAATACTTCATGCTGCGCTCCGAGCGCCTTCGCTTCGACAGGGTGAAGCTCAAAGGGAAGTATTCCTTCCAGTACATCACGGATTCGGTGTTCACAAACTGCGAGTTCGACACAAAGGACGCCTTCTGGCACGCGAAAAACGTGCTGATCAAGGACAGCGTGATCAAGGGGGAATATCTCGCCTGGTACTGCGAAAACGTGACCTTTGAAAACTGCACCATGATCGGCACGCAGCCGCTCTGCTACTGCAAGGGGCTCAAGCTGATCAACTGCCGGATGATCAACTGCGATCTGGCTTTTGAAAAATCCGATGTGGACGCTACCATTCTGTCCCCGGTTGACAGCATCAAAAATCCGCACAGCGGACGGATTTCCGCGCCGTCGGCCGGCGAAATCATCATGGATGACCCCGAAGCGCAAGGGCAGGTATACCTTGGCAGTGAAAGGGCAGACGCGTAGTACAAATCAGCGTCATTCTGATGCTCGGCCGGACAGGCCGGCTCCCAAATGATACGCAGTTTCGTTCAAAGCTGCCCGCAGCTCACCCGGCCCGGGTGAGCTGAAGACGGCATGCCGCGCAGACAGAAGAGCAAAAAGCACCGCCAAGCCGCGGCGCTGCCCTGCAAAAAGGATTGATTATCCCGGAATGACACGATATGATAGTAATACGGACATGAACAGGAGGAACGAAACATGAGCAAAATACTGGCAGCGTATTTTTCGGCCAGCGGCAGCACCGCGAAGCTGGCAAAGACCCTGGCGGCGGCCGCCGGCGCGGAGCTTTACGAAATCCGGCCCGCGGTTCCCTATGAGCGCAGCGACCTGAACTGGATGGATAAGAAAGCCCGGAGCACGGTGGAAATGGCCGATCCGAACTGCCGCCCCGCACTGGCGGACAGCGCGGCTCCCGTGGCTGAGGCGGACGTGATCTTTATCGGCTTCCCCATCTGGTGGTACCGTGAACCCAGCATCATTGACAGCTTTCTGGAGACTTATGACTTCAGCGGCAAGACGATAGTGCCCTTCTTTACCTCCGGCGGCAGCCAGCTCGGCGAGGGCCAGGCGCGCATCGGCAGACTTGCGCCCGGCGCAAAGGTTCTGGAAGGAAAACGCTTTGGCGCGAGAGCTTCCGTGGAAGAGCTGAAGCGCTGGCTGGAGACCCTGTCGCTGTAAGAATCAGAGCGGCCGGCAGAGCTCGGCTTCTGAAAAAAGACGCGAGAGATTCTGGATGCGGCCGGGCCGCTTTTGCGGCGCTGCTGATGGCCTGTTCCCCGGTCGGAGAGACCTTTCATGAAATCGCGGGCACTCCCGGGGAATAACAAGCAAACCTAACCGCCGATACTGCAGCGGAACACCGGAAAGAAGGAAAGAGCGTGAACCAGGACATTATCCGCAGACTCTCTGCCGTCACGGACGAAGAAAAAGAATTCCTGGGCGGCCGCGTAAGCATTGACCGCAGTCTCTACATGGACGGCAGCCGGGACGTCATCAGCGGCGAAAAACTGCTGGAGAAGGGAAAGCTCATCGCCATCCGGCCGCATACCCGCTTCGTTGCCTTTCCGGAGCATACGCATGACTATGTGGAAATGGTCTATATGTGCCAGGGTTCCACCACGCACATCGTCAACGGCGACCGTCTGTGCCTGAATACCGGGGAACTGCTGATGCTCGGACAGAACGCGCGCCAGCAGATCGAGGCTGCGGGGGAGGGCGATCTTGCCGTCAATTTCATCGTGCGGCCGGAGTTCTTTTCCTCTACGCTGCCGCTGCTCGGCGAGGAGGAGACGCCGCTGCGCCGCTTTATCATCTCCTGTCTCTGCGGTGACAACGAGGCGGGCTATCTGCATTTTCATGTGGCGGAGCTCCCGCCGATCCAAAACCTGATCGAAAACCTGCTGTATACGCTGATGGACGATACCCGCAGCAAGCGGGGCATCCTGCAGCTGACGATGGGATTGCTGTTCGTCCATCTGCTCAATCACACCGAGGCGCTGAGCTTTTCCTCCGGCGAGCAGGAGACGCTTGTCACGGTGCTGCGCTATATCGAGGAGCACTACCGGGATGGAAGCCTCACAGACATCGCCGGACGGCTGCATTATGAAATATCGTCCCTCTCGCGACTGATCCGGCAGAAAACGGGGAAAAACTATACGGAGCTGCTGCAGGAAAAACGGCTGAGCCAGGCCGTGTGGCTTCTGCGAAACACCGACCGGACGGTGGACGATATCGTCCGGGCGGTTGGCTATGAGAACATGACCTATTTCCACCGCCTGTTCCGGGCGCGCTACGGCCAGTCGCCCAAGCATCTGCGCGGCTGCAAATAAGGTTACTTTTTCGGATAAATCCCGATATGGAAAATCACCCTTCCATCCTGTATATTGATATGCAGGATGGGAGGGTGATTGCGTTGAGGAGCTATCTTGCAATCGATATCGGGGCTTCCTCCGGCCGTCATATTGTCGGCTGGCTGGAAAACGGCGAACTGAAAACGGAAGAGGTCTACCGCTTTCCCAACGGTGTGACCGAGCAGGAAGGACATCTGACCTGGGATGTCGACGTGCTGACGCAGCATGTAAAGACGGGCATCGAAAAGGCGCGGGAACGTTTTGACAATATTGTGAGCCTCTCCGTCGATACCTGGGGCGTGGACTATGTGCTGATGAAAGGGGACGAGGAAGTGCGCCCCTGCTATGCCTATCGCGACGGACGCACAGGAGATCTGATTCCGAAGCTGCACGAGGCAATCAGCTTCACACGGCTCTACCGCCACACGGGCATCCAGTTCCAGCCCTTTAATACGATCTATCAGCTCTACGCAGACAAGCTCGCCGGGCGGCTCGAGGGCGCGACGGATTTTCTGATGATTCCGGAGTACCTGATGTACAAGCTCTGCGGGGTCAAATCCCACGAGTATACCAATGCGACCACCGGCGGCATGGTTTCCGCCGAAACCGGGGAATACGATCCGGCCATTGTCGAGGCGCTGGGCCTGCCGACGCATCTGTTCCCAAAGCTGCAGCAGCCGGGAACGCGGATCGGCGAGTATGAGGGCATCAAGGTCGTCCTCTGCGCCACGCATGACACCGGCTCGGCGGTGGAGGGCATCCCCATGGAGAGGGAAGCGCCCTATATTTCCTCCGGCACCTGGAGCCTGCTGGGCGTGAAAACGCCGAAGCCCCTGACGGACGCGGCCTCGGAGCTTGCCAACTGGTCCAATGAGGGCGGCGTGGGCTACAACCGCTATCAGAAGAACATCATGGGCATGTGGCTGGTAAACCGCCTGCGGGACGAGCTGTGCCCGGATCGGTCTTTCGGCGAGATCGTCGCCGAGGCTGAGGCCAGCCGCTTTGAGGAAACGGTGGACGCTAACGCCCCGGCCTTCCTCGCACCCGACAGCATGAAGGCGGCTTTCGATGCTGTGCTGCGCATCCGTCCGCAGACCGTGGGAGACTACTTCCGCTGCGCCTACCGGAGCCTTGCGCTGAGTTACATGAACGCCATTCAGGAGCTGCAGCACAACACCGGCCGGCACTACGACAGCATTTATATTGTCGGCGGCGGCGCAAAGAATCAGTTTCTCAATGCGCTGACCGAAAAAACCAGCGGCAAAAAGGTCATCGCCCTGCCGATCGAGGCTACGGCGATCGGAAATCTGAAAATACAAATCAAAGCGGATCAAAGATAAACAGGAGGAAAATAGCATGTTAGTCAACACCAAAGCGCGCGTCGGCGTGTTTTCCATTGCGCTTGGCGCCTATCTGCCCCAGTTCCCGTCCCTGGTGCCGGAGTTTGAGGCCCAGTATGCGGACTTTAAAAAGCGTATTCCAGCTTCGGTCGAGCTGATCGACGGCGGCATCGTTACCACCAAAGAGCTCGCTATGGCCGCGGGTGACAAATTCCGCGCCGCAGACGTGGATCTCGTGATCCTCCAGCTGCTGACCTACGCCACCAGCTACAACATGCTGCCCGCCGTTCGGGACCTGGACGTGCCCGTGGTGCTGGTAAACCTCCAGAAAAAGAAAGCGCCGGACTATGCCGGCACCGACACCGCCACCTGGCTCGGCACCCTCTATGCCTGCGGCGCCGTGGGCGAGATGGTGGCCGATCTCGAGCGCGCCGGCAAGCGCCACGCGGTCATCACCGGCGTCGTTGAGGGCGGCGATCCCGCCGCAGATGCGGAAATTGCCGACTGGTGCCGCGCCGCGCAGGTGCGCCGCCGCTTCCGCGACACGAACCTGGCGCAGATCGGCCGTCCCTATCCCGGCATGATGGATCTGTACATCGATGAGACCAACCTCTATCACCGGATGTGGCTCTATACCAAGCAGTTCGACTGGGAAAAGATGTGGGCCATCGCCGACAACATCACCGACGAGGCCGCCATCCGCGCCAAAGCCCAGGATATTCTCGACACCTTCGATATCGAGGGCGGAGGCACGATCGAAAAGGTCTGGGACATGGCCAGGTATGTGGTCGCCTTCGAGCAGTGGGTGAAAGACGAGCAGCTGGGCTTCGTGGCCTCCCACTACGACGGCTTTGCCCAGGGCGTGGCCGGCAAGCTCGACAGCATGCTCATCCCCGCCTTCTCCATGCTCATCAAGCAGGGCACTGCCTGCGCGGTCGAGGGCGATATCAAGGTCGCCATGGCGATGTCCATTCTCAAGACCATTTCCGGCATGGGACAGCTGAGCGAGATGTACTCCATCGATTTTGACGAGGATATCTGCATCATCGGCCACAGCGGCAGCGGGGATGCGGACATCTCCAAAGCCAAGAAGCCCACGATGAAGATCGTGCCCGTGTTCCACGGCAAGACCGGCGGCGGCTACCTGACCCAGTTCTATCCCGCCGAGGGCCCCGTGACCTATCTGGGCATCACCCAGGATCGGGACGGCCACTTCAAGTTTGTTGTGGCTGAGGGCGTCAACGAGCCCGGCCCCATTTTCACCTTCGGCGACACCAATATGCGCACGCGCTTTTCCTGCGGCGCTCGCGAATTCTGCAACAAGTGGAGCGAGGCCGGCCCCACCCACCATATGGCCGCCGCTTCCGGCCGGTGGATCGACACGATCCTGAAGGTCGCCAAGATTTTCAATGTACCTGTGGATATTATCACGCGCTGAGAGAAAGGATAAGGGAAGATGAAAAATATTTTGGAAGCCCCTTTTATGGTGGAGATGATCCGTACCGCCACAAATATGTACAATCACGGCTGGGACGAGCGCAACGGCGGCAACATCAGCCTTCTGCTGGATGAAGCGCAGGTGAAGGAGTATCTGGATACGGAGAACGTGCGCCGCTCGATCCCTACCGGCTTCAAGGCTCCGGAACTGGAAGGAAAATACTTCCTCGTCACCGGCACCGGCAAGTATTTCAAGAACGTCCAGTATGCGCCGGACGTGAATCTGGGCCTGGTCCGCCTGACCGACGGCGGCGAAACGGCGGAGCTCCTCTGGGGCTACACCGACGGCGGCAAGTTCACCTCTGAATTCCCCGCTCACATGATGAGTCACGTGGCGCGCCTCAAGATCGATTCCGGCAACCGCGTCGTCATGCACTGCCACCCGGCGAACCTCCTGGCCATGACCTATGTCCATACGCTCGACGAGCGGGAGTTCACCCGCACGCTTTGGCAGATGTGCACCGAGTGCATCGTGGTGTTCCCGGACGGCGTGAATGTGCTGCCCTGGATGCTCTGCGGCACCAACGAGATCGGCGTGGCCACGGCCGAAAAAATGCGCACCGCGCGTCTGGTCGTCTGGAGCCTCCACGGCATCTACGGCGCGGGCAAGGATCTGGACGAGACCTTCGGCCTCATCGAGACCGCCGAAAAGGCCGCCGAGATCTATATGAAGATTGCTCACCTGCCGCGCGTGAACACCATCACCGACGACATGATGCACCAGCTTGAGGCGCGCTTCGGCGTCAAGGGCCGTGAGGGCTACCTTTCATAAAAAGAAGAGAGCATACTTGTAATTGGAAATGCTCTGCTGTATAATACGTTCTGTCAAATAATTAACGAAAGGGAGTATACACTATGGCAAATCGCATCGTACTCAATCCCGTATCCTACCACGGCGCAGGCGCCGTCAAGGAGATCGGCGGCGAGCTGCAGCGCCGCGGCTATAAGCGCGCGTTCATCGCTTCCGGCCGCCATGTGGTGAAGTCCGGCGAGATCAAAAAAATCACCGACGTCCTGGACGAGATCGGCGTCGCCTACACCTTCTTCACCGACATCAAGCCCAATCCTTCCATTGAAAACGTACAGAACGGCGTCAAGGCTTTCCGGGAGTTTAACGCCGACTGCATCATCGCCGTGGGCGGCGGCTCTGTCATGGACACCTCCAAGGCCATCGGCATCATCATCAACAATCCCGAGTTTGCCGACGTCCGCTCCCTCGAGGGCGTAGCTCCCACGAAGAAGCACGCGGTGTTCACCATCGCCGTGCCCACCACCGCCGGCACAGCCGCCGAGGTCACGATCAACTACGTCATCACCGACGTGGAGCGCAAGCGCAAGTTCGTCTGCGTGGACGTCAACGACATCCCCGAGGTCGCCGTGGTCGATCCCGAGATGATGTACTCGATGCCCGCCGCGCTGACCGCCGCCACCGGTATGGACGCCCTGACCCACGCCATCGAGGGCTATATCACCAAGGGCCACTGCGCCATCTCCGACATGTTCCATCTCGAAGCCATCCGCCTGATCGCGAAGAACCTCCGTGCCGCGGTCACCAACGATACCGCGGGCCGCGAGGGCATGGCGCTCGGCCAGTATATCGCCGGGATGGGCTTTTCCAATGTCGGCCTCGGCATCGTCCACTCCATGGCGCATGGTCTGTCTGCCCTGTACGACACCCCGCACGGCGTCGCCTGCGCGATCCTGCTGCCCCTGGGCCTGGAGTACAACCTTCCCGCTGCCGGCGAGCGCTACCGCGCCATCGGCCGTGCCATGGAGGTCCCCTATATTGACACAATGAACGACGAAGAGGCTGCCAAGGCCACCATCGCAGCCGTCAAAAAGCTCGGCGCCGACGTGGGCATCCCCGCCGATCTCAAGGGAATCCTGAAGGACGAGGACGTGCAGTTCCTGTCCGAGAGCGCTTTCGCCGACGCCTGCTGCCCCGGCAATCCCCGTGACACCAGCGTGGAGGAAATCGCTGCTCTGTACCGCAGCCTCATGTAAGCTGATATCCAAAAAACGGGCATCATCGGATGCCCGTTTTTTGCGTCTGAGTAAGGATCGCGTGCAGAATACAGCTGCGGTGCGTTGATCCTTCACCGGAATGGATATACAAAAGCTCACGCTTTGTGTTATAATATCTTCTGCGTCTGCCGCGTGCGCAGGCGGAACCGTCCGACGGAGGAAAAAGCATGAGTGAACACAGACAGGCGCTGCCCGAGGCCATTGAGGTGCGCGGCGCGCGGATGCACAACCTGAAAAATATCGACGTGGATATCCCGCTGCAACGCATTGTCGGCATCGCGGGCGTATCCGGCTCCGGCAAATCCTCGCTAGCGCTCGGCATCCTGTACGCCGAGGGCTCCCGACGTTATCTGGAGGCGCTCTCCACCTATACGCGCCGGCGGATGACCCAGGCGGCCAGAGCGCAGGTGGATGAGGTGCGCTATGTGCCGTCGGCGCTGGCGCTGCATCAGCGCCCGGGCGTGCCCGGTATCCGCAGCACCTTCGGCACCTCGACAGAGCTGCTCAACAGCCTGCGGCTGATGTTCTCCCGTCTGTCACAGTATCGCTGCCCAAACGGCCACGAGGTCGAACCGACGCTGGATTTCGCCGCCGAGAAGGAAGTGCGCTGCCCGGTCTGCGGCGAAGTTGTGCCCGTGATCGGCGCGGAGGATCTGGCTTTCAACAGCGGCGGCGCCTGCCCAAACTGCGACGGCACCGGCGTCGTGCGCACGGTGGACGAGACGACGCTCGTGCCCGACGAATCGCTCAGCATCGACGAAGGCGCCGTGGCGCCCTGGCAGTCGCTGATGTGGTCGCTGATGAAGGACGTGGCGCGCGAGATGGGCGTCAGAACCGACGTGCCTTTTCGCGAGCTGACGGAGGCGGAGCGGGAAACCGTCTTTCACGGCCCGGCCGTCAAGAAGCATTTCATGTACACCAATGCGAAAACCAACACGGCCGCCGAGCTGGATTTTACCTATTTTAACGCGGTCTACACGGTGGAAAACGCCCTCGCCAAGGTCAAGGACGAAAAGGGCATGAAGCGTGTGGAAAAGTTTTTGAAGCAGGAGCCCTGCCCCTGCTGTCGGGGGACCAGACTCTCCGAGCGTGCCCGTTCGCTGCGCCTGCGGGGCCTGTCGCTCGATCAGGTCTGCGAAATGCCCCTGTCCCGCCTGACCGAGTGGGTCAACGGCGTTCCGGCCTCGCTGCCGGAGCCGATGCGCCCGATGGCGAAAAATATCTGCGAGGCCTTTCAGGACACGGCCAAACGCCTGATGGATCTCGGCCTGAGCTACCTTTCCCTCGACCGCGCGGCCTCTACGCTCTCCACCGGCGAACGGCAGCGGACGCAGCTGGCGCGCGCGGTGCGCAACCGCACCACCGGCGTTCTGTATGTGCTCGACGAGCCGTCCATCGGCCTGCACCCCTCGAACATTGAGGGCCTGACCGGCGTGATGAAGGACCTGGTGGCCGACGGCAACTCCGTTGTGCTGGTCGATCACGATACGCAGGTGCTTGCCCAGTCCGACTGGCTGATCGAGCTCGGCCCCGGGGCAGGCGCCGACGGGGGAAGCATCATCGCGCAGGGCACGGCGGCGGAGCTTTCGCAGAACCCCGCCTCCCTGATCGGCCCCTGGCTCTCCGGCGCTGCCGGATTCCACGCAAGGCCGCAAACGCCGAAGGAAGCGCTTTTTGATCTGGGCGAGATCCGCATGACGACCGGGCAGCTCCACACGGTGCAGCCGCTGGACCTGCGCTTTCCGAAGGGGCGTCTGTCGGTGGTGACGGGCGTGTCCGGCTCCGGCAAAACCACCATGGTGCTCGAGAGCCTGATCCCCGGTCTGGAGGCCGCCGTGGCGGGAAAGAAGCTCCCGCCGCACGTCCGCAGCATCAGCGCCGAGGGCATCCGCCAGGTCAAGCTGATCGACGCCACGCCGATCGGCATCAATGTCCGCTCCACCGTGGCGACCTACGCAAACGTTCACGACGAGCTGCGCAAAATCTACGCCAAAACCGAGGACGCGAAGAGAGACGGCCATAAGGCCGGCGACTTTTCCTACAATACCGGCAGCCTTCGCTGCCCCACCTGCGACGGCACGGGCACCATCAGCCTGGATGTGCAGTTTCTGCCCGATGTGGACATTCCCTGCCCGGACTGCGGCGGTGCACGCTACGCGAAGGAGGCTTTCCGGATCCGGCGCAGGAACCGCGCCGGCGACTGCCGCTCCCTGCCGGAGCTGATGGCCATGAGCGTCAACGAAGCGCTCCCGATCTGCGAGGATCTTCCGCTGGTACGCAGCCGTCTGCAGGTGCTGCGGGATATGGGACTCGGCTACCTGACGCTCGGCGAGGAAACGCCGAGCCTCTCCGGCGGCGAGGCACAGCGCCTGAAGCTCGCCAGCGAGATGGGACGCGGGCAGAGCGATTCGGTGTTTGTCTTTGACGAGCCGACCATCGGCCTGCATCCGCTGGACGTGAAAACGCTGCTGCGCGTATTCCAAAACCTGGTCGATCACGGGGCGACGGTGCTCGTCATTGAGCATGACCTCGATGTCATCCGCTCCGCCGACTATGTGATAGACATGGGGCCGGGCGGCGGCGAAGAGGGCGGCCGGATCGTCGCCTGCGGAACGCCGGAGGAAATCCGGGATAACCCGGCAAGCATCACCGGAAGATATCTCTGAGCGGATTTGCAGAGAGAACAAACAAACGGGGGGAGCTTTATGACGGAAAAAGAAAAAATGCTGACCGGGGAGCTTTATGACCCGGCGGATGAGGAACTCGCTGCGCTGCGGCAGAAGGCTCACCGGCTGAGCAAGGCGTATAACGACACACTGGAAACGCAGGAAGAGGAGCGCGAGTCGATCTTGCGCGAGCTTCTGCCCGCTTTGGGCGAGAACGCCTATCTGCAGGGGCCGGTGCAGTTTGACTACGGCTGTTTTACGGAATTCGGCGTTAATTCCTACGCGAATTTCAACCTCACGGTGCTGGACTGCGCGCCGGTCAAAATCGGCCGAAACGTGTTCATGGGGCCGAACGTCTCGATCCTGACGCCGGTGCACCCGATGCGCTGGCAAAACCGCAATCTCTACCGGCGCGACGACGGGACAATGACCGACCGGGAATACGCCCGGCCGATCACGATTGAGGATAATTGCTGGATCGCGGGAAACGTGACCGTCTGCGGCGGCGTGACCATCGGCGCGGGCAGCGTGATCGGCGCGGGCAGCGTGGTGACGAGAGACATCCCCTCCGGGGTTTTCGCGGCAGGCAACCCCTGCCGGGTGATCCGCCCGATCCGGGAAGAGGAACTGTAAGCGGAAGAAACGGATGCGAAAGGAGAAAGGCATGAAAGACTTTGAAAAAAACAGCTATGAGGTTTTCGACCTGTTCAATAACCAGTGGGCGCTGGTGACGGCGGGGGACAAGGAGCACTACAACACCTGCACGATCGGCTGGGGCAGCCTGGGCACCATCTGGGGCGGGCCGGGGCACGGTCGCGCCATCGCGACCGTCTATGTCAACCCCGAGCGCTACACCTGGGAATTCCTGAAGGACAGCGAGATATTCACGGTCGCCTTTTTCCCGCCGGAATACAAAAAAGCGCTGGGCTATCTCGGCACACACTCCGGCCGCGATGGGGACAAAATCGCCGCCGCGGGCCTCACGCCGAAAGCCCTGGGCGGGGGCGTGAGCTTTGAGGAGGCCACGCTGACCTTCGTCTGCCGCAAGCTCTATCAGGCGCCGTTTGAGCGCGAGGGCATGGCCGACGAGATCAACCACGGCGTTTACGAGAACTGGCAGCCGCACTGGATGTTCGTCGGTGAGATCATCGAGACGGAAGACCGGCGATAAGAGCACGAAAAAGCCGCAGGAGCGATCCTGCGGCTTTTCTCAGATTTGATTGTAGAGAGTCAGTCCGTGATGTCCGTGTCGGGGACGATCAGAAGCGTATAGTCCGGGCAGATTGCCTGTACTTCCGCGTAGAGCGTCTTCAGCGCCTCCTCGCGCCCAATATCGAAGCTGATGACCACGTCGAAGCGGAGTGTTTTCTTTTCCGTGTCGGCGTAAAAGCCGTGCAGCTGCAGCGCCCAGTCGTGGGAGAGCACCGCCTTCTGGACGGCGTTGCGGAGCTTCGCCGCCTCCTCGTTGGTAGTGTTGAACGAATACACGCCGATGCCGGTCAGAATCACACCGGTCTCCTTGTAAACCTTCAGCTGCACGCGGCGCGTCAGACGGTCAACTTCCTCCACGGTCATCGTATCCGGCAGCTCCAGATGTACGGAGGCGTAGTCCTTGCTGGGGCCATAATTGTACAGAATCAGATCGTAGGCGCCGCGCACCTCCGGCTCCTCGCTGAGCAGGCGCTTGATGGCGACGGTTGTCTCCGCGTCGGCCCGCTGGCCGAGAATGTCGTTGAGCGTCTCGATCATCATTTCAATGCCGGCCTTGATGATAAAGCCCGCGATGACAACGCCGACATAGGCTTCGAGCGAGAGACCGCTGAGCAAAAAGACAATGGCGGAGGCCAGCACGGAGGCGGAGAGAATCGCGTCGAAGCTTGCGTCGGAGCCGGAGGCGATCAGCGCGCCGGAATGCACCTTTTCGCCCTGCTTTTTCACATAGCGCCCGAGAATCAGCTTGACGACGACGGCTACGGCGATGATCACCAGGGAGAGGATCGAGTAGTCCGCCTCCTCCGGGTGGATGATCTTTTTGACGGATTCCACGAGCGAGGTAATACCGGCATAGAGCACGATAGCCGACACGATCATCGCGCTGAGGTATTCGATCCTGCCATAGCCGAGCGGGTGCTTTTTGTCAGGCGCTTTGCCCGCAAGCTTCGTGCCGACGATGGTAATGACCGACGAAAGCGCGTCAGAGAGATTGTTGACCGCGTCCAGAATGACGGCGATCGAGTTCGACAAAATACCGATAACCGCTTTGAAGGCTGCCAGAAAAATATTCGTCAGGATGCCGACAACGCTGGTGCGGACGATGGCCCGGTCGCGGTTCGCTGCGGTGAGAATCAGATCCTCGCTGTCTGCTGCCATGGTGTGTTCCTCCGTATCATCAGTTTTCCTACAGTTTACACCTCCTGCTGCCGTTTGTCGAGAGAAAACTCTGACAGCGCGCCGCATAAAAAATGACGCATCTGTCGGATGCGTCATTTTGCTATGTAAGACTTGCGCCTCAGCGGTCGTTGTCGCTGTTGCTGCCAAACTGCATGGCCTCCATGATTTCATAGCGATACATTTGAAGGTGCTTCTTCATCGTCAGGGCTTCCTCAATGGGCAGCTCGACGAGATCGCCCTCCTGCGTGCCGATGATGCAGTTGCCGCGTCCCTCGGCAAAGGCTTTGACGGCGTAATAACCCATGCGGGTCGCGGTCTCGCGGTCGCGCGCGTTGGGCGAGCCGCCGCGCTGGATATGGCCGAGCACGGTGACGCGCGGATCCATGCCGAGCGCTTCGTGGATCTGCCGGCCGATGTCGACCGCGCTGCCGACGCCTTCTGCCACGACGATCATAAAGTGCGTGTTGCCGGCCAGACGAGACTCGCGGATGCGCTCCACCACGTCGCGCTGGAAGTCCAGCTCCCGCTCCGGCACGAGCACGGCGGTAGCACCGACGGCAATGCCGACGTAGAGCGCGAGGAAGCCAGCGTTGCGGCCCATGACCTCGACCACCGAGCAGCGCTCATGGGACTGCATGGTGTCGCGCAGCTTGTCGATGCATTCGATGGCGGTGTTGCAGGCGGTGTCAAAGCCGATGGTGTAGTTGGTGCAGCCGACGTCATTGTCAATGGTGGCAGGCACGCCGACCACGGGGATGCCCAGACGCGACAGCTCCAGCGCGCCGCGGAAGGTGCCGTCGCCGCCGATAGCCACGATGCCGTCAAGCCCCAGCATTTTGCAGGTGGCGACCGCCTTCAGGCGGCCCTTTTCCGTCATGAAGTCCTCGCTGCGCGCGGTATAGAGGATGGTGCCGCCGCGGGAGAGAATATGGCCGACGCTTTCACTGGTGAGCTTGACAAAGTCGCTCGTAATGAGCCCCTGCCAGCCTCTGCGGATGCCGATGCACTCAATACCGTAGTAGGACGCGGTGCGGACTACGGCGCGAACGGCTGCATTCATGCCAGGCGCGTCGCCGCCGCTGGTCAGTACGCCGATACGTTTGATTGGATTCATAAAAAAGCCTCCTGACTGTGTGAAATAAGGGGGAATGACGCCCACTGCCGCGGGGCATTTTTCAACAGGTTTCGTGACAGACGTATTTTATCACGAGAAAGGCCGCTTGAAAAGAATAAAATTCCAATCCAGGGAGGAATTATTGCGTCTCGTCGATTTTTCCCGTCTGGATCGCGTGCTCCAGCCAGATCTGCATGCCGCGGATCGAACGGTCGATGGCCTTGAGCTTATCGAGGATCCGGTCGAAAGCCTCGCGTTCAAAATCGTTGACCCGGCCGTCCACCGAAATGTCGATCAGGCGGTTTTTCTCCTGCTCCATGGCGTTGAGCGCGGCGAGCGTCTCCACGGTGATCTGCGCGAGACTTTTGAGCTTGACCTCCTGCTCGTATTTCATGCCGATGGGACACTCGTGCGTGCAGTAATAGTTGCTCAGCTCCGGGTTCTGATAGCAGCGCTCCATCGCCAGCACCTCATCCGGGTGCGGCGCGGCCTTGTCGCTCTCGATCTTTTCGATCCGCTCGGGGCTGAGAAAAACAAGCTGCTCGGCGGCGGATTCCCGGGTGAGCCCCCGTCCTTCGCGGCTGAGCTGATAGACGTTTTTGTTCTTTCGAACCGATCGCTTTCCCATGGCTGCCTCCCAAAGGCGCGCGGACGCTCCGCGCGATGATTCCTGCGTTTCATTATACACGATCATTTGCATTTTTGGAAGAAATATAGCGATTATTTTTGCCCCGGCCGTCAGGGAAAAAGAAAGCGTTCCGTGATTTGTGAAAAAATATCCAAATGAGCGGCTGATTTTGCCTCCTGTATATAGACAGCGGCAGGATTATATGGTAAAACAAAACTGTGCTGAATATGAACAGCGCAACCATAGAAAGTGATCCCGGCATCAGGAAAGGAGAATTCCATGAAAGTATTCAGACCTGTCCTATCTGTATTGCTTGTGCTCTGTTTCGTCTTCTCATTGGCACCCATGCAGGCCGCGGAGGCTTTGGGGGAGACGGCGGACCTTCGCGGCGTCAAAGACACCATCATCATCGATGATGACGCAGCCGGCGGCTACGAGGGCGATTACGTCGTGATTTACAACCCCGCCACGTCCTCTTCCACGTCTTACTCCACCGGCACGATGACCGGCCTGATCGAGACCAGCGTCAACACAAACATTGCGAGCGATCCTGCCGGCCTATACGCGCCGAATACAGACCTGCCGATCTATAAAATCGACATAGATTCGCAGCTGAGAGAGCTTGCGGAGACCGTGGAGCCCGGGCCGGAACCGATCCCCACCAGAGCCTCCTATAAAGTCGGCGACACCAAGACCTTCAGGATTTTGGCGCAGTATTCTCCCACCGGCAGCTCCAGCGTTTCCTTCAAGTGCCTCTATGTGGGCGAGCACTGCTACATCTGGACGCCGGTCTCCTCTTCCAACGATACCTATCCTCTGGATCAGATCGACGCCTCCTTCGCGCAGATGGCTGCGGAGGAGTTCGACTCCAAATTTGATCTCATGCAGTCCTCCTTCGGCAACCACACCAACGGCTCCTCCGGCGACGGCAAGCTCCACATGCTGTATTACAACATCAACGAGGGCTGGAACGGCTCCGGCGGCTACATTGCCGGCTTCTTTTATCAGGTAGACCTGACCAACAACGGCCTGCCCATTCTGAATATCGATACCTACCCCGGCGTTTACTACAAGAACCCCAACAGCGGCAACGAATACAAGCGGATGGATGATACCTACAACACTATGGTTCATGAGTATCAGCATCTGATTAACTACTCCAACACCAGCGGCATGAGCTCCTGGCTCAACGAATGCTTCTCCGCCGCGGCGGAAGAGATCTGCTATCCGGGCAGCTCTGTGGTCGGCCGCATTCAGTCCTGGGAGAACTATTACTACTCGGACAACAACGACTGGCTGAATCCTCCCGCTGAGTTTGCTTATCAGTCCGATTTCAACCTTCACAAAGGCTATTCCATGTACGCGTGGGACAACAATCTGGATGATGTTCTCGCGCTCTATTCGCAGGTTTCCTTCTTCGCACAGTATCTCTTCACCCGCTTCGGCAATACGATTTATAAGCAAATCTCCAGCAAGTATTCCTACAGTGAAACCTCTGCCATCACCAGTGCGACCGGCGTCAGCTGTTCAGACCTCGTCAGAGATTTCCGCGTCGCGGTTACGGCCAATGCCGCGCAGGATCAGTATGGCGGCATTTACGGCTTTAAGGTTCAGAACGGCTACGATCCCTCCAATTATCACGATGTACAGAATCCCTGGGATCTGCTGTCTCCGGTCATCTTTACCGGCACCAGCTGCTCCATCAAGGGCGGCGGCGCCATTACCGTCAAGCCGGTCAACGGCGTCTACAATCCCCCGTCCGGCGCCAATGCAAACCTGAAGTACATCGGCATCAAGTTCTCCTCCCACGAGCACACCTATGGCGACTGGATGTCCAACGGCAACGGCACCCACAGCCGGACCTGCGCTGAGTGCGGCGACGTTGTTACCGAGAACTGCAGCTATCGCGATGTGGTCACTGCACCGACGACGACCGAGCAGGGCTACACCACGCACACCTGCACCGTCTGCGGATACTCCTACGTGGACAGCTACACCGATCCCCTGGGCTACACCGTCAGCTTCTCCGTGCCTGCCGGCGTGACGGCTCCCGCCGCCATGAACTGTCAGCCGGGCGGCACCGTCACGCTGCCCTCTGCCGGCGCACCGGCCGGATACACCTTCCTAGGCTGGGTCACCGAGGACGTCAACAACGTGGTCACCATGCCCGCCGTCCTCACCGGCACCTATGCTGCCACGGAGAGTATCACACTGAAAGCTCTTTACACCAAGACCGTGACGGTGTCGGCCGGCTATCAGCTGCTGACCTCTGAGCCAGACGATTGGGCCGGACAGTACATGATCACCTACGGCAAGACCGCCGATACGCTGACGGCGCTCAAGGGACTCGACGGCACCAGGAAGTATGAAAGCAAGACCGCCGGCGGTTCCGTGGCTCTGGCCGACACCGGCATGACGCTCGAGGACATGACGCTGAACAATGTGGACGACGCCTACCTGTTCCAGATCAGTGCGGCGGACGGCAAGTTTGTGATCCAGAACCTGGGCACCGGCAGCTATCTGGCCAGCAAGGGCGGCTATCTCTACAGCTATAAGACCGATGCGGCCAACTATTGCCGCTGGGAGCTGGCTATGAACGGAGAGGCTGTGGATGCCACCAATACCGCCAGCCGGACCATGACGCACCTGACCTTCTCCGAAAAGCATTACTTTATGGTCAACCGGACAGCCAACGACAACATTTTCCTGTGGAAGCAGGGCGAAGGCGGCAGCTCCACCACGATCTATACCACCGAGATCGGCTGATGTAATTTGTTCAGACGGAGACACCATCCATGAAAAGGAAGCACCCCCAACGGGGGGTGCTTCCTTTTTTGTATCACCAGAAGCACGCGATTAATTTGCGCTTTTGAAAGAAATAAAGCGATTTATTTTGCCCCGGCCGTCATGGAAAAAAAGAGGCGGCTGACATATCATGGAATCACAAGGGAAACAAAAGGCCGCCGATACAGGCGGCAGGGAAAAAGAAAGGAGAACCATATGGATCGCATTACCATCGCACTCATCGCAGCAGCCGTCCTCGCTGTGGTCGGCATCATTGTCAGTGGCTACGTCAAGGCTCCGCCCGACAAAGCCTTCATCATCTCCGGCATCAAGAAATCGCCGAAAATCCTGATCGGCCGCGCCGGCATCAAGCTGCCCTTCCTCGAGAGGAAAGACACCCTGGTGCTCAAGCAGATCAGCATTGACATCAAGACCAACGGCTATGTGCCGACGCAGGACTTCATCGGCGTGGATATCGACGCCGTCGCCAAGGTCCGGCTGAAGACCGACCCTGAGGGCATCAAGATCGCGATGAAGAACTTCCTGAATCTCAGCGAGGATCGAATCGCCCAGGCGCTGACCGACTCCCTGCAGGGCAATATGCGTGAGATCATCGGCACGGTCAAGCTCAAGGAGCTCAACACCGACCGCAAGAAATTCGGCGACGAGGTGCAGGCCAAGGCCCAGACCGACATGAACGCCCTCGGCGTGGAAATCATCTCCTGCAACATCCAGAAAATCGAGGACGAAAAGGGCCTGATTGTGGCCCTCGGCCAGGACAACATGAGCCAGATCCAGAAGGACGCCTCCATCGCCAAGGCGCAGGCCGAGCGCGATATCGCCATCGCCGAGGCCGAGGCCAAGCGCATGGCCAACGAGGCCCAGGTCGCGGCCGAGACGGAGATCGCCTCCCGCCGCAACGAGCTGCGCATCCGCCAGGCCGAGCTCAAGCGCGAGTCTGACGTCAAGCAGGCTGAGGCCGACGCAGCCTATGAGATTCAGCAGCAGGAGCAGCGCAAGACCATCGAGGTCGCCACAGCCAACGCCAACATTGCCAAGCAGGAGCGCGAGATCGAGCTGCGGCGCAAGGACGTGGAGGTCACCGAACAGACCCTTGAGGCCGACATCAAGAAGAAAGCCGAGGCCGACAAGTTTGCCCGCCAGCAGAAGGCGGAGGCGGAGCTCTTCGAGCGCCAGCGCAAGGCCGAGGCCGAGAAGTTCGAGCGCGAGAAGGCCGCCGAGGCCAAGCGCATTCAGGCCGAAGCGGAGCTCTTTGCCCGCAAGGCGCAGGCGGAGGCGGAGCTCTTCGCCAAGACTCAGGAGGCCGAGGGCATCCGCGCCGTCGGTGAAGCCGAGGCCAAGGCCATCGAGGCCAAAGGCATTGCCGAGGCCGAGGCGCTCGAGAAAAAAGCGGAGGCCATGAAAAAGTACGGCCAGGCGGCCATGATCGAAATGATCGTCAACGCCCTGCCCGAAATGGCGGCTGCCATCGCCAAGCCCCTGGAGAACATCGACAAGGTCACCATCATCGACAGCGGAAACGGCGACCCCGGCGTTAATTCCGTCGGCGGCTACGTTCCCGGCGTGCTGGCCAAGACCATCGAAACCATGAAGGAGGTCACCGGTCTGGACATCGTCGATGTCATGCGGGCCGAGACCTACGACGCCAAGGTCAACCGCAACATCACCGTCAGCGGCGTCGACGCCGAGACGGTCAAGAACATCGTGGAGTAAGCAGAAAGGAAACGGACCATGAAAGAATATAAGCTGATCAAATGCGGCCAGCAGGAAGCCGAGCACATCATGAACGACATGGCCGCGCAGGGCTGGCGGGTCGTCAGCGTGACCTACTGGAACTACTGGTGGGTGCACCTGCTGATTACCTTTGAAAGAGACCGCTGAAGCGAATAAACAGAAGGAGCTGCCGAACGAACGGCAGCTCCTTTTCAGCTTGTCAAAAAAGTCCTTCCTGGACTTTTTTGACTGCGCTTCTGCCGCCGGGCATTTTGCAGCGTGCAAAATGCCATTACCCGA
>OCTX012127195.1_pt1 | contig 38859 bp, 57 predicted proteins | sample 1539691 | NCBI WGS metagenome assembly OCTX01 (sample SAMN02144231, study PRJEB22623) | gut metagenome | biome: sheep rumen | host: Ovis aries | place: New Zealand
GTGGCCACTTCTTCCAGCTTATAGGTCCTCTCCACCAGATTGTTGTGCTTCTCCACCTTCATGGTCAGCTCATCAATCTTGTATTCAATCAGACCTATGGCCTTATCAAACTGTGCCTGCTGTTTCTGGTGCTGTGTATTGGACTGGATTACACAGACTATGATGGCACCTGCAGCTCCTATGAGAGCTGAGATGATAGTTTCCATCAATACTCCTCTCCAGTGATCTCTGCATACTCCACCAGAGTCAGCTTTCCTGCTTTTGTCAAAGCTCTCAGATGGGCCTTAGTCCACAGCCCTTCTTCATAATATCTCTTTGCTTTTTCAAAGATCTTGCTGTGATCCATTACTCAGACACCTCCATCATCTCTGCTTCCTCTTCCTCCGGGATCTCCACATCACACATGAGAGCCACAAAGTCCAGATTAGCCTTCGTCTGCTTCGCCTCCTGCTCCAGCAGGATGTTCCGCTTCTGCACTGCTCTGAGCTGAGCTCTGACAGGTACAAACTTAAACATGATCAATCATCCTCCTTCACGTGTATAAACTGGCATAGTAGGAGTCCATCTTTGATAGCAAACTCTGACAGTTTCCCTTCTGCACATGAGCCCTCCAGGCTTGATAACACTCATCTGCATGTTGCCTTGTCATCCTACCATCACCCACCATGGAAGCCAGCTTCCGGAGCTTCCTCCGCTCCTTACTGGCCTTCTTATGCAGCAGTGTCTTGACCACTTTGCCGGTCTCCGTCAGCCGGAAGGAAAATCCCAGGAAATGGATCCCCTTGTCCACGGACTGGATCACGGTCTTCTTTTGGTTCACTTCCAAACCCAGATCATTGAGTCTCTTCTCAATCTCCTGCCTGCAGATCTTCAGATGTTCCTTGTCTTCATGGATCAGGATGAAGTCATCCATATACCGGACATAGCCTTTGATCATCAGTCTCTCCTTGATGTAGTGGTCAAGATCATCCAGTACAGCCAGCTGCACCAGCTGAGTGATCTGAGATCCCAGACCCATTCCACGATCAGGAGCTATATGATTGAAGCTGTCCACTATGTTCTCCACCTGCTGGACCACCCATTCATCCTTCACTCTCTTCCGGACAGCTTCTTTGACCACTTCATGTGGTGTGCTGCCAAAGAAGTCATGGATGTCTACTTTCAGGACGTATCCATTCAGTCCATGTTTCCTGAAGAACCTCTGCAGATGACATACAAGCCGGTCTCTGGCCATGTCTGTTCCTCTGCCTTCCAGACAGGCACAGTTGTCCCAGATAAAGCTCCTGGTCAAATGTTCAGTTAGATAATTATCACATAAGCTCCTCTGCACAACTCTATCCCTCATTCTGGTAGACACAATGGTCCGTGTCTTCTTTTCATGAACCTCAAACACACTGTATGGTGAGATATGGTATTTATCAGTCATCAATTCATTGTGGAGCCGGTAGCAGTTGATCAGGCCGTTCTTCACAAAGCCGGCCACACTGTCCTTCCACATAACATTCTGCTTACAGATATACATGGCCTTGAATAACTCTTCAAAGCTGCAGATCTTTTCTTTTGGATCCATATTGTGAATAGCAGTACCAGCACGAATGCTGACTGCATCAATATAGGTATGTTCGTCCGGATCCTCACCGGATCTGGATGATCGCTCCTTGCTTGAGTGCACTGGTTTCTGTGAGGATCCCTCACCTACTCCATTCTGGCTGTTCATGCAATCCGGGGCCACTCCGTTGCTATTGTTGGCATTATTGTTGTTGACATTGCCACTAGGATTAATGTTACGGACATTATTACCGTTCCCAACGTTCGGAGACCTTTCATAGCCATCACCCATTGATATCTTTGTACCTCTCTTTATCTGCTTTCCTCCAGCCCTTCAGGAGCCTTTGTACCTCTTCAATCATACCGGTCCAGTGCTGCACTCTTCTGGCTTCCAGTGAAAATCTTCTGTATGCTCTGTGGATCTGGTTGAGAAGGACCTCTGTCAGCTCCAGTGCCTGAGTCTGGTAGGATACTCTCCGGAAGAGACTGTCATCCTCCGGACGTACATACACAGCATTGGCATGGATGATCAGGTCACAGATCTCATAGGTGCAGTCTATGATCCTGTTGGTGACACACCATCTGTATCTCTTTGGGAAGTTTTTCTCATTGGTACAGATCTGCAGCGTGTAGTCCACTAGCTCATTTGCTTTGGTGATCACTGTCAGATCACCGGTTCCTCTCTTTCCAGATACTACAGACATAATTCAAAGATTTCCTTTCATAGATTAAAGATCAAAGGCCCCTGACGGGGCCGATGAAAGATGCAAGATGCGTGGCTTACGCCACAACGCAAGCCGGGGCCACTCCGTTGCTATGGCTGGCATAATTGTAGTTGACACTGCCACTAGGATTAATGTAACGGACATTACGACCGTACCCAACGTTCGGAGACCGGAGCCACCAGTAATAAGGTGTCCCTGATGCATTGACCTTGATCCGGTTGCTGTCAGCATTGGCATTGCTGGCTCCACCAGGGACATCACTGTTGGCTGCATAGTACTGCCATGCATCACCCTTGTCAGAAGCGTTGTCAGATCCACCAAAGACCTCCGGCCTTGACGGCAGGAAGAACTTGTCCACGGTGGTCTCATAGCCGGTGCCGGCAGAGCCTTCCGCTGCAGTGGTATCACCAGCAACAGTGCTCAGAGCAGTCAGCAGCTCCACGTCAGCACAGATCTTAATGAACTCAGGATCCAGACCGTGCATGAAGCCTGCCGTGTTGGCCACCCATGAAGGTGGTCTGTCCCAGTGAGACTGTGGTGTCCAAACAGATCCGGCAGCCTTTGCAGAATTGAGATGCTGTCTCATAGCAGATGTGCTCCATCTGTTGGATCCATATCTCATTCTGTGAAGACTGTTGAGTCCTGCACTTTCCTGGACGGCAATGAGAACAGTGCCCAAATCAGTTCCACCAGTGCCGGCAGTGACCACCACACCAGACTCAATGGCAGTGGTGTCTGCTCCGGATGCATATGTGCTGATCTTTGCATTAGCTGCCTGCTGATTGTAGGCCCACGGCCATACGATCTGACCACCTGCCGGCACTGCTTTTGTCAGCGTAAACTGGTAAGTAGCACCTCCACCGTTGGCCACGTCATAATTGTCTCCCAGCGTTACATGGTAAGTACCTGCAGGAAGCTCAGCAGCAGCATAATAAAATGCTTCAGTGTTGTCATGCTGCAGATAGTACAGCAGCTTCTCAGACTGCAGGATCAGGCCGTGCTTTTTGGTCTTGTCATGCAGCTTGATGTTTCCTTTGCTGGTCTGGCCGTCCGTGATGTAGTCCATGACCACCATGTTGATGGTGGATGCAGTCTCCACCACAATGATGGTGTCACCTGCAGCTGCAGTACCGGTCACGCTGAGACCATAGTCTGCCAGGATGATGGGAAGATCTCCATACTTCCAGGCAGAGCCGTCAAAGATGATCTCATACTCCTTCTCACCTGCTTCATCCATGGCAGCCACAAACTTATCTTCATCCACGGACACAGCCGTGATGCCGGTATGCTCTCCCAGAGATGCCTGGACCTTTGTCTCACGGCCCACCTCAATCACATCACCGACACTGAAGATCTGTGGAGCCAGTCCCAGTCTGACGATGCTCAGCACATCATCGTAGGACTTGACCTGCAGACCATGAGAGCCCTGTCCGGCTCCCTGTGCTGCCAGAATGGCTGCTATGTTCTGCATGGTGGAGTCCTTTACAAGATCCACTTCAAAAGTACTCATTCATCAATCCTCCTTTGTAAAGATCATAGTTACACCGTTGTCAGATCCAATGACAAAAGATGCAGTGCCTGCCACCTGGAAGACGGCAGCTGCCTGCTCTGCATAAGTCTGAGCAGCTGCTTCTGATGCTGCAGCATTGGTCTCAGAAGACTCTGCACCAGTGGCAGCGGTCTCTGCTCTGGTCATGTAGTTCAGAGCATTTCCTTCTGATCCGGCTGCATTCGTTGCGGATCCGGCAGCTGCTTCCTTTGCAGCATTGGCCTGGTTCAGCACATAATCACACCGCTGCTGCAGCTCAATGTACCAGGTCTTTTCCTCCGGCTCCGGAATAATCTCACCACCGTTCAGGCCATCAAAGACCTCAACATCCACCACCCTGGTCTTCAGGACGTAATCATCACCGACAAACTCAATCCCAAAGGACAGAGTGCCAACATCATAGGATGCTGCAGCCGGCACCAGCCAGCCAAACCGGAGACTTTCATCATTCCTCTCTACACAGATGGCAGTATTGATGTCTGAGTAGCCAGACTCCGTGATGTAGATGATCTGGATGTTCTTAGTGGACAGATCAATGCCGTCATAGTATCTGGGCATCTGAAAACGGATAAACTGAGACTTATTCTCACCGGACACCATGACCTGATTGGTGATCACCTGCAGCTGCTTAGTGTCCTTGTCCACCTCAAAGATCATGTCATCCGTGTATATGCCATTTTCATAGCCGTCTACCCATTCATATTCCATACTCATGCTCTCACCTCCTTATGCCGTTCTCTTCCACATATACACTGCCAGATACGGTGGCATATTGTTGTGTGCAGCTCCTCCACCGGTGCTGCTGGTGGCTCCTGTGCCGGATGCTCCAGTGTTGCCGGTGCCGGAAGCCCCGGTCACACCTGTTCCGGATGCAGCTGTGGTCAGCTGGCCGGATCCTTTTACCGTCACCGTGTGCGTATGAGCTCCGGCAGACTGGGAATTCTTATAAGTGCTATCAGGATTTTTGGAAGCATCCTGAATGGCATATCTTGCTGTACCGGTTGCTGCCAGCTTTGCACGGTTCATCTTGTGGGAGTGCCCACCGGCACTGGCCGTGGTAGCCGTGTGAGTGTGGCTGGCAATGGTATGAGTATGAGAAGGACCGGTATGAGTATGAGAAGGACCGGTATGAGTATGAGAAGGACCATTGTGAGTGTGTGCCGGCATCTCATTGGATGTCAGTGTATGAGTCTCTTCTCCTCCGGTGGTGCCGGCAGCATGTGCCGTGCTTCTTCCCAGAAGGAACTTTCCCTGGATCTCTTCCCACGTCCCACCAAAGAGTGTGGCAGGATTGGTGTTATTCACGCTCATATAGATGGCTCCTACCGGATACACCTTGTTGAGCATGTTCATGATAGGTGGCATCAGCGTGAAGACTTTGGTCACACTGGTCACCTGCAGATTGTCAATCCGGATCTGATACAGAGGAGTGTCATCAATGGCAGCACCATTGAAGATGTTCCCCTGAGTGACGGCTGCCGGAGTCGGTGTGGATCCGGATGCCACCTCAGTGCCCTTCAGGAGCACCAGTGCAGCGGACTCCACTCCGGTGGACGTGTTCTTCTGGTAACGCATGGCCACCACGTCAATTCTGGTCCTTCCCTGGGATCCATTATCAATGCTCAGAGCCACGTCAGTGTTCGGAGCTATGGTGATGTGCCGTCCCTGATCCACCAGATCACCGCTGCCAATTCTAATTAAATTGTTACTTTCCAGAGTGTATGGAAACTGGCCAGTGCTCTCCAGCACATATCTGCCGGATCCACAAACACCGGCATTGAAGAGTCCGGCATCTGCAGAAGTGACGTGGCCAACACCTGCATACCCTGTGATCAAATGTTCTGCCATATTAGTTCACCTCATAAGATATTGTGATATCATCATTGTCTATCTTGATGATCTTCTTCACCACTTCCTGAGTGGCACTGATACCAGTTTTCTGCTCAGTACTTCCCACCAGATCACCAACATCATAGGTCTGCTCAGTTTCCTCCAGATTGATGCCCAGGTAATCAGCCTGATGTGCTTCCTCCAGCCGGATCAGAGCTTCCCTGACCATCACTGCATACCGGTCAAAGACCTGCCGGAAGTACTTCCGTGTCACCCACTTAGGAGCCACTTTCTCATCCGTCTCTGAATAATACTTATTGGCTGCCCATGTGGGAGCTGCACTGTCATCCTTCCGGTAATAGGTACCGGATGCCCATGCAGGAGCTGCCACGGTCTTCTCATACGTGTATCTGCTGACGGCCTTCCATGCCGGAGCCTTGTACAGCGTGTATCTGGTGTAGTACTTCCGTGCTTTCCATGCCGGCACCTTCTTAGCCTTTGTCAGCTCCACCTCATAGTATTTGACCTTTGGCTTCTTCTTCAGCTCTTTGGCCGTGGCCTTCCGGAAGTAGGATCCATACTCAGTGGCCCAGTCCGTTGGCTTCCTGGTCTGCAGCTTGTACTGGTAATAGGAAACACCGTCCACTTGTCGGTATTCACTGACAACACCGTCAGAATAGAAGAAGTAATAATTGCCATAGTTCTTAGTCCAGTCCTTTGGCTGCTTATTCTGCTTCACGTACCTCTCAGTGGTCACTCCCTGGACCGCATTATAAGAGCTTCCGCTTTTCTTGAAGTAGTTCTCATACTTCGTGGCCCAGTCGGATGGTTTCGTGCTCAGTGCCGTGTACACAGTAGTGCCGGACACCGGTGAGTAGGTATCACCGCTCCTCTGGTAGTACTTTGAATAGTTGACAGCCCAGTCTGAAGGAGCTGACTTCTGCAGGACATAACCCACATCCTGCAGCTCCACGGATCTGTAGCTGTCACCGTCCTGATAGTAGTAGGCTTCACAATTCTTAGCCCAATCTGAAGGAGCTGCAGTCAACAGCACATAGTTGGTGGTGATCTCAGCTCCCGGATAATCCAGAACCTCCACCACCTCATCAGATCCTTCCATCACCCTGTTGGACTCATCCAGAATATAGTCAGAGTCCTGCACCGGTTCATCTACAGTGGCATATGGCTGCACACCACCGTTCTCATCAGTGAAGATGTGGATCACTGCTCTGTCTGCCAGATCACCCTGTCCCAGACAGATTATGTGGTTCACCGGCAGGAAGTCCTTTTCCACCGTGAAGTCCACCTGTGATGTATCAAACTCCTCATCTTGTGAATAGTCCACAATAGGCAGAGCTGAGAGCTCCACCATGCCATCCACCCAGCGGATCCGGAGCTTACCTCCAAACTCCTTCAGCATTTTCTTGATGCCGGTATATCCCTTGATGTACCGGTTCATTTCATAGCTCACAATGTTGATACCGGAGTCCTCAGAGGATGCCACAAAGAGATCTGAGAGACCGATCCGGTCAATGATCTCCTGCAGGAGATCATTGGCTTCACCATCCAGCACCAGATAATCCAGTCCAGGATCCGGACAGATCACCTTGCCTTCCAGCACTCCGTGCCACGTCCGGCCCTTGTAGATGATCTCATCCTTCTCAGTATTCACCCGGATCCGGTCAATGATGCCACCATACTCCTCACCCTCAACATACAAGTAGTAGCCTTTTTCACAGCAGTGAGCATCCCTGTCAATGGTGCATTCAAAGTCATTCTCATCAGCACCATAGGCCATGTCCAGTGTGTAGGCCATCATGACTCCGATGTCCACCCTCTGGTCATCTGCATAGATTAGATCCAATCAGGCTCACCCCTTTCATCAAAGATGGAGATATCCACACCCAGATCCTTAGATCTCAGGATGGTGGTGTTGCCCTCCGGGATCTTTTCAAAAATATAGTTTTCCTTATCACGCAAGTAGAAGACATTCTCTGCTTCACCAGTGATGGAATACTTAGTGATCTTCTTTGTCTTTGAGTCTATGACCGCATATTCACCATCATTCAGAGTCACATAGAGAGCATAGGTGTGCTCTCCCACCGTGACATCCGGATCAATGCATGGACCATGGAAGATGATCTCAAAGTTGGCAGCGTCAATGCAGTCATTGGTGATCGTCTCAATGAATTCAGACTGATCATAGTCAAAGCCATAATCCAAAGGATAATCCAGAGTGCCGGTCACTCCGGTATAGCTCAGATACTGGAAGGTGCTCTTCCGGATCCAGTACGGATACACTGAGAGGAAGGTGATGGTCCGCTCCACGGACTCCATCAGCTCCTCAAAGGATCCGTTTTCTGTCTCCACAGCAAAGACTTCCTTGTAAAAGCCATTCCACCAGAGCTTCCCTGGCTTCATCTGCCGGACATCCCTGTCAAAGGTCCTGTGCATCCGATACATAACAGAGTTGAACTCCTCTGCATCATCTGCCAGGACCATCACCTTCAGCTTTGCTTCCTCAGTGTTCTTGAAAAACCGCTTCACCTTGCCCAGACCGTTGACTCCGGAGATCGTGCTGTATGACCATTTACTGGAAGCAAGAGACTCAGGCTCTTGTGCAGCCAGCGGACCAGACATGAAGTCTATGATGGTACCGTCTGACCCTTCATAGTATAAATTCATCACACCATCTCCCTCACCACTCTTCCAAGTGTTCTGTTGTCAAGATTGATACTAATGTTCATCCGTGCACATGCAGCAGCTACTTTGTCAGCCAGATGATCATAATCAATGGTTGTGCTGCCGGCTTCCACAGCTTCCTCCACGTACTGCTTCAGAGTATCAATAGGAGCCACCGCTTCCTTGCCAGCTTCACCCACTCCAGCCCATCCCATATTAGTTCCAAAAATGGTAGGCTTCTTGAAGACGGCACCTTTTGCGTACCATGACACTGACCATGACGGCAATGAACCTTTTCCCAGAATTCCGAATGGAGGAGATCCACCAGACACACTGAAGTGTGGTAGTTTAATCCCGGAGAACACCTTTCCGATGGAAAGAGGGAAGAGCCCTTTGATCTTACTCAGGATCCCTGAGATGGTGCTCTTTGCCGTTGTGATCGGACTTGTCATGGCACTCTTAATGCCACTCCATGCACTGGATGCTGTGCTCTTAATGGAGCTCCAGGCACCGCTCATGGTGGTCTTGATACCGCTCACAGCAGTGGAAATGGCCGTCTTAGCTCCGGAGATACCGGTGCTGACACTGGTCTTGATGTTACTCCATGCCGTGCTGGTGTTGGTCTTCACATTGCTCCATGCCGTGCTGATCGTGGTCTTCACATTACTGAAGCCGGTGCTGACCGTGCTCTTAATGTTGGACAGAGCCGTGCTGATGCTGGTCTTAATCGTTGACCAGGCTGTTGACACTGCAGTCTTAATCCCAGACAGGGCCGTGCTGATCGTGGTCTTGATGGTGCTCCAGGCAGTAGAGATGGCCGTCTTGATGCTGCTCATGGCAGTGGAAATGGCCGTCTTAATACCGTTCCATGCAGTTGTCACCACACTCTTGATACCACTTAGAACTGCTGAGACATTGCCCTTGATGGCATTCCAGACAGCACTGATCACGGACCTGATGCCGGACATGATGGAGCTGATCACAGCCTTCATGGCATTGAAGTATGTGCTGATGATCGTCTTGATACCGCTCACCACCGCACTGATGGCTGTTTTGATGGCATTCCATGCATTGGTCAGGTTCTGCTTGACCGCTGCCATATCACCCTTCAAAAGTGCCTTTATGGCTCCGAATATGCTGCTGATCACCGTCTTGATGGACGTGACCACCGTTGTCACGGTCTTCTTAATGGTATTCCAGACTGTTGTGATCACCGTCTTCACAGCATTGATGTAGGTTGTGACCACGTTCTTGATGGCATTCCACACCGTGCTGATGATCGTTTTGATGGTGTTCTGGTTCTTCTGGACAAAGCTCTTCACGGCATTGAACACTGTGGAGACCACAGTCTTGATGGCATTGGCCACCGTACTGACCACAGTCTTGATGGTGTTCCAGACTTTGGAGATCACATCTTTGATCTGTGGCATCACCTTAGAGACCTTATCCTTGATAGCCTGGAATGCTTTCACAGCAAAGTCTCTGATGGCTTCCAGGACCGGCAGCACCACCTTCTTGACGGCATTAAAAGCCTTATTCACAATGTTCCGGAACTTCTCTGAGTGCTTATAGGCATACACCAGACCGGCAGCCAGAGCTGCTATGGCAGTGACCACCAGGAAGATAGGATTGGTCAGCAGTGTAGTGTTCAGCAGACTGAATGCTTTTGTCACGGCTGTGATCACAGAGCTGATGGCCAGAGCTGCACCCAGTACACCCAGAGCAGTGGCCACACCGATGATGACGGCCTGCAGGACAGGAGACTTCTGCACCACCTGTGCCACCTTCGTGATCACCTCAGAGACCTTCTTCACCACATTGGAGATGGCCGGAGCCATCGTGGCACCCAGAGCCATGCTCACATTGTTGGTTGCCTGAGTCCAGGCATCCTTCATGGTGGTGACTCCTTCACTGGTGGTCTCCAGTGCTCCGTCATTTTCTCCCAGGATGGCCGTCCAGTCTTCAATGGCAAAGCTGCCATTCTGGATGTTGGTGGCCAGTTCCTGTGCTGCCTTCTTACCAAAGATCTGCTCTACCGTCTTGCCGGTGTCACCCACCTGAGTCTGCAGAGCTTCAGATACATTGTCACATTTTCCGATGGCATCAATGGCCTTCCGGAAGGTTCCCGGCACATCATCTGTAGTGTCAGACAGATTGGCCACACCCTTTGTGAGACCGGACATGACTGTGCCAACATCTGCACCACCGTCAGAGAGTGAGATCAGCATGGCCAGAGCTTCATCTGTGCTGTATCCCAGCTCCTGGAATTGTGTGCTGTTGCCGGCCAGATACTTTGACAGGTCATCCACGGACAGCTGACATGACTGGTTGGCCGTTGTCAGGTCATCCAGCAGGCCGTCAGCGTCATCCAGATCCAGGTTCCACCTGTGCATGATGTCGGCCATGGAGTCCACGGCCTTTGTGCCGTCCGTGCCGGTTGCTTTCGCAAACTTTGACATCTTGACGGTCATATCCGTGGCATCCTTGCCGGTCAGACCAAAACGTGTGTTAAGCTCTGCCAGAGTGCCGGATACCGTGCTCAGATCAGAGTCAGCGTCAGCGATCTCACCAAAGGCATCCTGTGCTGCCTGCTGCAGACCTTGCAGATTTTCTCCGGATGCTCCGGTCCCCTCCACAATGGCAGCTTTGGCTTCATCAAAATTCTGAGCCATTTCCAGAGCAGCTTCAGCTATCTCTTTGACCTTGCCGGCCACTTCCGCATTGACCAGAATACTGGCCATATCATCCACGGCAGTGCCGGCATCTTCTGCAGACTCCTTCTGCTGATCCAGTCCACCGTTGGTATCATTGACCTGGTTGAGCAGGTTCTGCTCTTCCGTTTTGGCATTGGTCAGCTGCTTCTCCAGTGTCTGGACCTCTTTGGAGTCCTCACCATAGATCTCTTTGGCAGCTTCCAGCTTTCCGGTCAGAGCTTCCTGCTTCTCATGGTTGGCTTCCAGGGCCTGCTGCAGGAGATCCAGCTTCTGCTGCTGGTACTCTGCAGAGTCTCCGGTGTTCTTAAAGGTGGCATCAGCCAGTTTCATCTCAGCCTTCAGGCTGGACATCTCCCGGTTAGCGTCACTGATAGCCTGGGTAAAGTCGGAAGTTTCGGCAGTAAATTTTATCTTAGCTTCATTATTACTTGCCACGTCTACGTTCTCCCTCCTTCCTTATGGCATATCTTAGCCACGTATCATAGGCCACCTTGTCCTCTGCCACCCGGTCCAGGAACCGGAGATCATTGTCCCAGAATACGCTGTCCGGGATCTTCAGGATCAGCACATAATACGTGTAGTAGTCCTCAATTTCATCTAATGTGAATTTAGGTGGCCGGACTGATGGGCCATCTATCTTCTTTGCTGCTTTCTTGAATGCTTCGGGAAATCCGGTTTTTTTTCCTGGACTCCATAGAGCTTCTGGAAGACATTGGCAATCTCCTCACGGTCATCTGTGAGGGCCGTCAGGAACTCCTGCATGGTCATCACAGGACCGTCAGAGTGAAGAGCTGCACATCTATAGGCAATGTAGATCAGCTCACCCATCTCCAGCTCATCCGGAGTCTCATTCTTCTGGATCTTCTTATAGAGTGTGTTGTACCGGACCCACAGGTCATGCTCATTCACACTCAGATCTGCCAGGGCTCCCAGATTGAGAGTCAGCTTAGCCGGTTCACGTTCATCCATAGTGATTTCATAGATTCTCATAGATTCCTCCAAAATAATAGGGATGCCTGCTTTCATACAGACATCCCATGATCATGATCAAGATGTTTATCAGCCCTCAGTTGCTTCCGGCTCCGGCTCCACTTCCTCATCAGAAGAGGATGCAGACGGTCTCACCATAGCCGGAGTGAAGGCCGTCAGCCAGTTGGTTGCCACCGTGGAGTCCACAGCAGAAACCAGAGCTTCATACATGCAGTAGCCATAGTCATCCGGCAGAAGGGAGATGGTGAGCTCCAGCTCCGGAACTTCTTCAGCTCCATTCTCCACCGGTCTGTGAGGACCGGACTCCAGAATACATCTGGGATATGCTTTCAGCTTGACCACATCATCCTCATCCAGGACCTTCTGAGTCAGAGAGAATTCCGGATGTGTGCTCTTCTGGCCATAACCCACGACACCTTCCAGAAGATCATCCTCATGGATCATGTCATAGATCATGTTGTACACTTCATAGGGAACATGCAGAGACTCAGTAAGAGTGCCGGCACCGGTGCCCTTGACCTTTTCTTTGGCCTTGACACCACGGCAGTTCTTCGTGATGACCTTGACCTCCAGCTCCTCTTCAGAGGATCCGACACAGTTCATGTCAACATAGGTATCCTGGCCAGCCACTTTGATGTGCTGTTCCTGGACTTCAAATTCAGAAAATACTCCTTTAGTCATGTTTTAACCTCCAAATTCTTCCGTCAGCTTACCAACACAAAGGTCAATGATCTGATCAGCAGTGTCTTCAGCTCCAGTCTGGAAGAAGTGCTGACCACCAGCATGATGCAGTGTGTTGGATCCGTCATCCGGGAAATACAGATAGTTATAAGCCGTCCGTGACTTAATGGTCACGGCCAGCATCTCATTGTTTACCTGCTGCAGTGAGTTGGCCACGCTGGCCGGAGCCTTCTTCCCCTTCCACGTCCTTCCGGATGACGGAATGAGAAGCTGGATGGCTTCCTTGATCTTCTCACCACCCTCACCATGCAGCACATCATTGATCTTGCCCAGAGCACCCTGGCCATAATTCTCCATGGCCGTGCTCAGAGTATCAATCTCAGAATAGTCCATAGTGAATGATGCCATACTCAGCACCTCTTTTCAGGATGGAAGACTGTGATGGTGGCAATCTCCACCACCATGTTGGTGTTCCCCTTGAAGATGTAGTTGTATGGGATGTCATCCGCTGTAGCCTTGAGCTTCGTGCCGGGACCGGCCTGCTCCTCCAGTGCTTTGATCACCGTCTCAATGTAGCCTTCCGGGATGTAGTCCTCATGGACCACATGCACCTGATAGAAGGTCTGGAAGTCTGCCCTGGACTGGTTATTCTTCGTGGTCTTCCACCGGTTGAACACAAAATAATTCCAGTTGTCCAGCTGCTTCTCTCTGCAGGCTCCATACCACACTCCCTCCATCTTGACATCTCCGTCCTTCAGGCCGTTCAGTGTGTCACGGATCCTGTTCAGTACGCTACTCATGACAGCTTCCTCACCTCCTCCAGATACAGATACATTTCCTGGCTTGCCCTGTCCTCATCCAGGTTGATGATGCTGTAGAGGACCTTCCCTATCAGGATCTGATGCAGCTTGTTGACCTTTGGCCAGAGTCTGCACTTGACCTTCAGGCTCAGAGTCCGTCCCTGGCTTTCGGCAAAGTCCAGATCCTGATCACGCTTTGACATCTCCTTATAGTTCAGCTTCTGGATCCTCTTCAGCTCCTCCTTTTTGGTGGTGTTCTTCACAGCACCAAAGTCACTGGCTGCTTCTTCCGGATTACACACCCAGAGCACTCCATCTCCAAAGGTGGAAAATCTACTCCTCTGTGGTATCATCGGCAGCAGCTCCTTTCACTTCGTACCGGTGCCGGATCTGCAGGATCTCAGCACGGTATGCAGCATCAAATTCATTCAGACAGTCATTGTAAGCATACAGCAGATAGTTCAGATACAGCCTTCTCTCAGGGCCGGGAGTGAAGTAGTTGACTTCAGCTCCCAGCTTATGATTGAGTGCTATCTCTGCATCCAGCATCATGTCGATCACTTTGGCATTCGTGTCTTCATCGGTCCATGTGATATTCAGATGACGCTTCACCTGATCCACATAGGACTGTGGAAGATGTTCTCTATCCAGCATGACCGATCACTCCCCTCTTAGCCCTGGCTTACATTGACATCTGCAGCTTTGATGTAGACATAGGCTTCCTCCAGATTGCTGATATCCAGAAGGATGGCCACGGTGTTATCCCATGCCTTGCCCATACCATGCATCTTGATCTTGAAGACCCTCTGATCCTCCAGGAACCGGTATTCATCGGAGAACTCCAGAGTGCCGTCCTTGCTGGTACCAATACCAAAGAAATACTCCTCCGGCAGGCAGAGGATAGCTTCTCCGGTTGCAACGGCATTGCAGCGGATTACCTCTGTCGGGAAGGGGAAGATGTTGTTGGTGAAGGCACCTGCAGCATTGAGCACCGTGGTGGCCGGCATGATCTTGCTGAGATAATCCTTCTGGTTGCAGATCAGAGTGACCTGATCAAAGGATCTCACATTGCCACCGTGCTTAGTGTAGCCGGACTTAGCAGAGCCGTCCGCATTGGCAGCAGTGGATGCCGGAGTGATGGCTCCGGTGGTGTTGTTGGTGTACCACACCTCAGTCTCAGCCAGCTGAGCCAGAACTGCACCGTACTCCTTCGGCATGAAGGAAGTGAGCTCCACAGCAGTCTTCTGAGGATAGCCGGTGGAGGAGCTGACGGAAACACCCTGATGGATGTCACGGTCAAGACCGATCGGCTGATTGTGGCCGGATCCGGATGCAATGGCATTCTCCAGAGCAGTGGCCAGAGCTTCCTTCAGGAAGGTCCGGATGTAGTTGTCCAGGAAGACCGGACCCAGATCCAGCATATCCTTCTCAATGACGGCATATGCAGACAGCTTGCACTGAGTGATCTCCACAGTCCTGAAGGCAGAAGTGATCTGCTGAGTGATCTGGGAGTTGATCTCACCCCAGACTGCAGTCTGGACAGTGTGGTCATTCAGGATCCATCTGGTGAGATATGCCACGCTCTGGAAATTGATCTTTGCCAGCAGCGGATGCTCCTGCACCAGATCCTTGTAGACATCCTCAATGACGGTCATGGGCATGACCTTATCATCCAGGAGACCTTCATAAGCCTGTTTCGGATTGCTGGCCTTGCCGGCTTTGATGATCTGCTCATAGTACTTCTGCTCCGGAGCAGTCAGCTGACGGAAGCCACGCTGAGCCAGGATATTTCTGTCACCATTGGCAGACTCAAAGTCAGCCTGAACAGTGGCAGCAATGGCCTGGCCAAACTTATCAAAGGCAGCCTGGATGACTTCCGGAGTGGAGTCTTCAGCATTGAAGGCAGCCTGCAGAGCAGCAGCTGCATCTGTGATCATAGAATTCTGTTTAAGCATCTTCGTTTTCCTCCTTTATGAAAACATGAAATTGAAAAATCTCTTTGCCTTTTCCTTCGTGTTACCTTTGTCATCATCCTCATCATCCGGATCCTCTTCCGGATCATCAGGATCATCATTGTCCGGATCATCTTCATCCGGATCCTGATCATCGTCTTCCTTCTGCAGAGCTTCAATCTGCTCCTGGAGCTTTGTCAGCTTCTGCATGATGGGACTGAGATCCACCTGCCACTGACTATTCAAGATAGCCTGTCTGATCATGCCAAATGCAGACTGCTGCACTTCAGCATCATCCTCTTCCATATCTGCCACCTCTGTGGCAAAGCCGTACTCCAGGCACTCCTGTGCCGTCAGCCATGTGGCATTGTCCATCATTCGCCGGATCTCCTCCTCTGACAGGTTGGATACCAGCTTGTAGGCTTCAATACTGGACTGATTGATCTTGTCATTGTCCTCTGCTGCCTTCCGCATCTCATTGCTGTTGGCATAACCCAGATAGCTCATACAGTTGTGGATCATCATGAGAGCTATGCTTCCCATCGTTCGGACATCACCTGCACAGAAGATGATGGTGGCTGCAGAGCAGGCAAAACCATCACAGAATGTGTGCACGGATGCCGAATGACGTTTCAGAGCAGAGTAGATAGCAAGAGCTTCAGCCACTTCACCACCATAGGAATTGATGTAAACATTGATCGTGTCCACATCCAGATCATTGATCTCTTTGATGATCTGCCTGGAAGCCACTTCAGCAATGTTCTCATCGTCTCCATACCACCTTGTCAGATCCGTTGCAAAGCTGGTGATGTCACCATAGATGATGATGTCAGCCACACGGTTTTCACTGCTCACCGTGATCTGATAAAACTTTTGCCTTCTCACCGTCATTCACCTCCTTCCGCTGATGATAGAAATCTTTCGATCTCTTCAAAGTTTTTAGTGATAAAGTGCTTCCGGGACCAGTCAGTGTTGAGTGGTGCATCACCCAGCATCTCCCTGACCTCATCAATGCACTTGACACCCGATGAAATAAGATTGGACACATCAGCAGCCACATCAAAGATATCCCTGTGCAGGATCTTGCTGGTGTCCACCTGGTAGTAGTTGCCGGTCATGTAGTTGTCAATGCCGGCTCTCTTATTCAGAGCTTCCGTGATCATGTCTGCATACGGATCCACACCAAAGGTGAGGAAGGATCCCACAATGTCAGCCATGTTGGTGATGTTGCCGGTCATCATGCTCTCCGGAATATGGAAGGCACCGGCCACGGAAGAGAAGAGCTCCTTCTTCAGCTCCACAAAGTCTGCAGCTGATCCGGATCCATTGCTGTAGATCGGATCCGCTTCCAGCTTGTATCCGTCAAACTCCGGATAGACTGCATTCTCTGACTCCATATAAGTCTTCAGCTGCTTCTTGATGTACTCCTCAAACTCTTTGTTGAACTCCTCATCTCCGGCCTTCACACCGTCAATGTGGAGCTTGTACTTCTGGCCATTGGACTGCTTCAGAGACTTAGCAGCTGCAGACAGGATCTTTCCATACTGGTCATACATCCCATCAATGAGCACCTTCACATTGATGTTGTCCAGCCGGAACATGTAGCTGTCATTCTGACTGAACTGCTTATTGAATGAGAAGTTACCCACGGTCACACCTTCATAGATGTCTCCCAGGATCGGACGCTCAGAAGCCCGGACATAGGAGTCAGCACAGTAGATGTAGCCACCGGCTTCCACCACCAGAGCTTCACCGTCACGGATGACTCTGTTGATCACCTTGTGCCAGAAGACTGAGGATGTCTCATTCCTGTTCGGTGAGACGTTCAGAAGATAGTAGTCATTCTTCTTCACCGGAAGACCGGCTTCAAAGGTCCTCATCTCAGATCTGCTGATTGCATTGCTGATCAGAGATGATGCTGTATAGATGGCCAGCTCCTTGTAGTACAGCTCAGCCGGAATATCAATTACCACAGCGGAAGGATCTCCTCCCACTTTCTGCTTCACAGGAAATAGCTTTTCCAGGAAGTCACTGATCCATGCCATTCACAATCACCTCCTTAGAATGCTATAACATTGATCTTTGTCAGCTTCGGACGTTCCTTAATATGGGACTCTGCCACCATGCTGGCCACCAGAGCCATGAATGGATCCGTCTTTCTGCTCTTCGCTTCAATCTTTGCATAAACAAAGGAGCCTTTATCAGCTCCCACGTCTCTGCCATATCTAATTGTCTTCGTGTTGTTGGTTGCCCACCGGAGCACCGGATTGTTTCCCCAGTGGAAGTACCGGTTGAGGAAGCAGTGATCAATCACCGGCACCACTTTGATGATGTCGGTCTGCTTCACCAACATCAGATTGCCGTGATCCTTACTGATCCCCACTCTGGCCAGAGCATCTGACAGCAGTGCATACCGGTATGAGTCAATGGCCACCATGCTGATGTTGTAGATCTTGCCCATCTCAAAGATGTAGTTGGCAATCAGTGAAGGATGGATCTCCACATCATCTACATAGGTGAGAAGCCCATCCTTCACCCAGTCTCTCCATGGTGCCTTGATCCGTGGAATATCTCTGGATGCAGAGCAGATCCATGCTCTATTGATGTCATACCTGTCATTCCCATTCTTGAAATGGAAATTGACGGCAGCCCAGTCCGTGGTCTTCATGTAGTCAATGCCCACAGTGCAGCTCCACCCTTTGAGATCCGGGATCTCCTGATTGGTGGCAGCTATTGACTCCCAGTCTGCCACGGCTGACTCCTTCGCTGACTCCGGCAGGTTCATCCGTTTGCTCATGAATGCCGGCAGCCGGTCCGGATTTTTCTTCCATTCCTTGTATTCCTTCCGGATCTCCAGCAGCAGATCTGGCAGATACGGCAGTGATGGATTGGCCTTTGACCAGTTGGCTTCATCGTGGACTTCCTCTTTGTCATCCAGCTTGCAGATGAATGGCAGCAGGCCATTGTCATCCGCTCCGGATCGGAGGATATCCTCTGAGTCAGCCAGGAGATCATCCAGCGGACCTTCCCTCACATCTCCATTGGTGGTGTAGTAAGATCTCCGTGGATGTTTCTTCTTGCCCAGGCCAGTGGTGAACACATTGATGTTGTCATAGTTCTGGTACTGGTGGATCTCATTGAAGATCACGATGCCGGACCGGAGACCATCCTTCCCTTTTGGGCTGTTGGTCCTTCCCTTGATCACGGATCTGGTCTTCTTAGAGATGATCTTCTCCTTTGTCCAGTGATAGAACTTCTGGATCTTCTTTGTGATGGCCGGCACCTCAAAGAAGCTGATCAGATCCTGTGCCGGTCTGACTGCTTGCTCCTCATTGTTGGCACAGATGTCCACGTCATACTCACGGATCCCATTGTAGGGACTGGTGAGCAGGAAGCTCTCCACAGCAATGGTGCCGTCCTTGCCGGCTCCACGTCCCAGCTCACAGAACAGATCCGGCCACCGTGGCTGCCCAGTATTCTTCCAATAGCAGCAGTCATGCAAAGCAATGACAAACTTCTGCCATGAAAATAATGGGAATGGAAGATACTTCTCACACATGCTCATATATTTCCGGAGCTGATCCTCATCTACATAGATGTCCTCAGTCTGGAAGCAGTGCTGTACATGCTCCACCAGGAGATGCTGCTCCTCACAGCACTTATATTTTTCCTGTTCAACAATATCTATCCATTCTCTGACTTCCTCCGGAAGATTAGAGATCTTCGTCATCCTCATAGCCGGTCTCCGGCTTGATACCTAGCATATCCAGGAGCTTGATCATCTGCTGGTTTATCTTCAGTGACGTATCAATAGAGTCATTCTTCTTTGTAACCAGCTGGCCGGTGGATCCAACACTGGTTATATTAAGCCCACGCTCAGAAATGTCACTTTTGCACAGTTCCTTATTCACGTACATGGACATATAGTCCTCCACCAGGTTAAGGAAGTATGGTGTGTCATTGCCAGATCTCTCCAGCTGATCAATGAGAGAGTCCCGGATCTGCCTATATTCTTTTGTCCTTTTGATCCTCTCAGTCTCAGTCATTCACTCACTCCTCTAAAAAAATCTCACGCACGTGAGCAGAGATCTTTTGTCTTGCCCCCTTTCCGTTGTCAGCCTCCCCGAATGAATGGGGTATAGGGGAGCCGGGGGTATCACCATCTCTCCTCATTCGTGAAGCTGTCTGTCTTCCCATGAGTGTGACAGTGTTTCCTCTTCTCCGGATGCAGCTTGTTATGACATGCCTTGCAAACTGGTACCAGGTTCTGATGGATCTCTCCACCAATGGAATAGGTCCGGCTCAGTGCCAGCTCCGGATGATCTCTCACATGCATCACATGATGGACAGTAGACAGCAGTCTCTTATTCCCTTCACTGTCTATGTCATAGCGTGTGATCTTCCCCTGTGCTCTGCACTCCTGACATTCATAGTGTGCTGCCTTCAGCACCGATGTCTTCAGCCGGATCCACTCCTTAGATTTATAGAACTTCCACAGCTCATCCTTCTCTATCAGTTCCCTGATCCATGTCTCAGTCTTCATAACATTCACCTGCATAAGAAAAGACAGAGAGCTCCGTGTCTCTCTGTCTGTTCCATCCTACAATATATCACAGATCACTTATGACATTCTATGACAGGATCCTCTGAGCGAATTCCTGCAGAGCATATCCGTGCAGCCGGAAGATGTGACGGATGTCCATGTGCATTGTCACTGCTATCTGCTCAAAGGTTTCCTGATCAATGTATCTCATCTCCAGGATCCGGATGTATCTCACATCATCCAGCTGATGGATCTCACCTATGATCTGGTTCTTCAGATCCACAAGCTCATCAATCATTGCAGTGACCTCATGCTCCATATCAATCCACTTGATCACAATGCCGGACATCTTATCTCCGGATGGAGATGACTGCACCTTGTCTCCTGGTGTCAGTGATCCTGTGCTGGTGGCCAGAGCCTTCAGCTCCTCCACCTGTTTCATCCTCCGGTTGATCTTAGCGTCCAGCGTTCCGATCTGCCTTAGATATTCCTTTGCTGTCATTTACCTAACCTCCGTTTCATTTGTCATGATGAATGTCTCATCTGCTGTCTTTATGAAATGTTCTGACAATCCGCATAAACACTGGCTTGTCTTTATGTCTTTATGAAAATACTCACTCTTATATATTTTTCTTTTTATATCTTCTCTCATTAACTTTTTTCCTATTTCATAAGAAGTTAGCACTTTCATAAAGACATAAAGACAAACCTCATAAATACTGGCTTTTCATAAAGACAAACCATAAAGACAGCGTAAAGACATAAAGACATTTCTCACTGTTCTTTCTTATAACTGATCCCTTCCTGCAGCACTGCATCCAGTAACCTCTGTGCTCTTACCGGACCGATGCCACGAACAGACATGAAGACTTCCAGCATTCTGTCCTCCGTCATTGCAGCCACGCACTCATCCCACTCCTCCTCACCTTCCCTGAGTCCGTCTTCAAAGCCGGCACGGTAAAGCTCCATCACCCACCGGTTGAAGTCATTGAGAGACATCTGCTTCACTCTTTTGAATGTCTTGAAGTCTGCCAGCTTCTTCATTACTCTTCCCTCTCAATCTCCACCCATGGATACCATAGACTCATCCATGCTGCATAGATCCGTGCAGCTCTTTCATGTGTGAAGTATTTGATCTTGAAATATGGCACACACTCTTCCCATGCCGGAGCCACATGACAGATCTTCACAGTCCACCTTTTGTGAGTCCTCCTCCATTCTCTCAGATACTCTATCTGCTCCTGATCTTCTTCCCATCGTGTCATCTATCGGTACTCCTTCCCAGTACTCAGATCTTTGAAGATGATCCGGTTCTCAATCCGGAAGCCATTGATGCCGGCCACATAATCAAAGTGCTGCATCATCTCCCGGATCCGTTTCCATGTTTCCTTGTCTTCCTCCTTTGTGACTCTGCTGACAGCAATGCCTGCTGTCGGATCATAGTATCCTTCCGCATTCTTCATGGCAGCCCCTTCCATTCTTCCTTATCCGGATCCTCTTTCTTCTTTTCCTTCATCAGTGTGACATCAATAATGATTAGCTCTATGCTGATGATCGTAAGTGCTCCCAGGAGAAAACAGATCACTCCTGTGAAGATCATCTGTCCCAGACTAAACATGGCCCACCTCCTCACCTTTCAAATACATGTGCACGTTTCTCACCTATCCTGATCTGTCTGGTGGTGGTTCCCAGAATGTTGTTGAGCTGTTTACTGAAGACCTTGTTGCCCACAGCCGTGAAGCCATTCTCACTGCAGAAGACTGTGTACTTCCTATAGACATCACGTGTAGGAACATTCAGGATCTCCACCTCCACATCCATCTCTTTGATAAATGCCAGGATAGGATTGTTCTCTTCGTTGTACTCATCCATCTGCTGCTGCACCAGTCTGCTCTTCGTGAAGCCACGGTTGCCGGCCAGCACTCTCTTCAGTCCCTCCACTCCCAGCCGGATCATGTACTGCACCGGACCAGGCTCCACCAGCTTGTACTTCAGGAATGGATCATAGTCCGGATCCGACTTATCAAAGACAGCATTGAAGGGAATGATGATCAGTCTGTCCAGGACAGCTCCACCCCTGTCTCTCATTCGTGGGATCTCATTGGCTGAGAAGAGCAGCTTCACATAGGGATCATACTCAAATGGAGTGACACCCTTGTACTCTGCCTTGATCCGGTTGCCGGCCACCACCTTCTTGAAGATGGCCACCTGGGATCCTTTTAAGAACTCATCACCGATATCATCACCGATGTTGGCCAGCTTTCCAAACATCATGGAAGTGTTGAACCTGTCACCGATTTCTGACAGGTCAAGTGCTGAGATGTTCTCATCTCCCAGGATGGCCTTGATGCAATCCAGATAGGTGGACTTCCCTCCACGCTTATTGCCGGTCAGGATGAATGCTTTCCGGAGCTCATTCCTCCGGAAGAAGCAGTATCCAATACACTCCTCCAGCAGAGCACGGATGTCAGGATCCTGGCAGGCAATATTGTTGAGGACCTTATCCACCAGCTCACTCTCAGCATCCGGATCATATTCCCATGGGATCTGATTGGTCACCACCAGATCCGGAGAGAATGGCAGCATCTGATCCTCCACAATGTCCAGGACTCCATTGGTGAATGCAATGTATCTGGCATCCGCTGCCTTAATCTTCTTTGCAATCAGCAGCATGTAGTCCAGCACTTCCCTTCTCTGAGTCTTCCTCAGATATGGGATCTCTTTGATCATGGCTCTCTCAATGTCCTCATTGCCGGAGACATAGACACCATTCTTGTAGATGTGCAGCTGGCCATAGATGCTGACTACCTTGTGCTCCTTCACCAGCCACTTTGCAAACTCATCAAAGAGGAATGTCTTGCCGTCAAAGAAGACCGGCTTCTGGAAGGCTTCATCTCTCATGATGGTGTCCAGCTCTGACTCCGGCAGCGGATCAGAGAGCACATACTCATTGGCATTCTTGAAGATCTCCTTGATCCGCTTCTGACTCAGCCGGAGCTGAGACTGCAGCACCAGGATGTACTTGAACAGTGAAGCATTCCTTCCCTCTCCATCTGTCATCCTCCACAGGTTCACTGCAGTGTCCACCGGCAGCAGCTCATCCGGAACTTCCTGATAGACCTCATCCGGATACTTGTCATAGTCCGGAGGAAACCTCTCCACACCGTGGACCTTCAGAGGAATATACGTGGATCCTGAATGGATATCTGCCACCAGTCCCACGGCCAGCTTCCGGTCAGCACCGTTCTTGATGTACCTGTTGGTGTTCCTCCAGTACGTGTGGCCACCTTTGGTGGAAGGCAGAGCCAGACATCTCCACTCATTGGCTTCTGCCATCTTCAGGAAGCTCTCATACATTTCCTTAGTGTCAAAGCTGATGTCTATGATCCCTGGCTGCAGGATGGCACCAAAACAGTCTTCATTGCAGACTTCCTCAAAGTCACTGATGTGGTCACGGCCCTTGACCTTTTCAGCAGGCTTCTTTCCGTCACCGGCAGATCTGCCTTTGACGTAAGTCTTGAATATATCTTGATTTCCTGTCCATCTCTCTTCCACGCTCAGCACCTACCATTCAGAGACAAAAGCAGCAGCCTGTTCTGTGAGAGCTTCTTCTGCTCTCTTCTGCACATGTCATAGACTCTCTTATCCGTTCTCCATTTCTCATCCAGCTCCTGGACTTTCTTCTTCCACTCCGGAAGCTGGTCTTTTCTGATCGGCACACCGTTGGGCCTTTTGCCGGATCTGTACTGCTGCTTCTTTTCTTCATAGGCCGTCTTATCTGTGATCAGGTCCTTGCCGGCCTTCGTGGCCGTCTGCTCCAGATCCAGATCTCTTTCATGGATGTGATCCAGGATCCTGTCCACCACCTCATCCGGCTGATCCGTCAGCTCAATAGTCTTGTAGAGCTTCCGGATCTGTGGCACCGTGGCAGGAAAGAACACATTCATGTGGATAACCATCTTCCCATGTGGATATTTAATAATCAGGTCATTTTTCATTCGCTTGCCCTCCATATACCAGAGCCGGCTGTCCGCTCTTGTAGTTCTTCTCAATCCACCTCATCACGCTGGCCGGCAGTCTGATCATCACGTGCAGGTTCCCATCCTCCAGCAGGATCCCTTCATTCCAGATGATCTCAGCTTCATACACTCCATCCGGCACCTGACCCTTATATCCAACATGCTTCAGTGGTATGCTCCCATAATAAAATCCCATGCACTGGTGCTCCTGATCCACCAGCAGGAAGTAGTCATCAGCATCATAGTGCAGCTCACGCTCATTCATTTTCCGGACCACCGCTGCACTCATCAGCAGATTGATCACCACCAGCAGGAGTGCTGTGATGACAATTATCCTTAGAATTATTTTTCTCATATCACCCTCCCAGTCCAAAATGCTTCAGCCTTTTCTTTGCTTCAGAGATGTACCACTCTCTGTCCAGCTCCGGAGGACACTTCACACCTACCACGCTCTCATTGAAGATGAAGCACTTGTCCGGAGTATTTCCAAACTTCTTCCGCTCCGTCCGGCCATCCTTCACTCTGCAGGTCAGGAGCCTGCCGGCCTTCGGATCCTTAGAAGCAAAGACCCTATATGACTTGTTGGTGTACTTCCTGGTGTCATCGTAGACCAACATCTTGCCGTTCCTCTTCCCGGCCTTGTTGAACTTAGGTTCTTCATGGCTGTTCCCATATTCATGCTCCACCCACTCAAAGAGATCTGAGAGCTTAGCAATCTTCTGGAATTCAATGAGATCCTGGCATTCATTGATGGTCTGCTCCACCGGAGTCTTGTGCACCATGTACTCCACCAGTGCCTTGTTCAGGATCGGCAGATCATAGTCTATGGAGCTGAGCTCCTTCACATAGGATCCCTTCCGCTCAATGCCACCGTCCAGATCCACCCAGAGATAATTATTGACATCCTTCTGGTAGATCTCTTTGACCACATCCAGACCCAGCTTGATGCTGCACAGATCCGTGCTGCAGCGTGACTCCCACTCATAACAGATGTCATCCACAGCAAAGAATGCTTCATCCGTGTCCGGTATGCTGATGATCAGACCGTCTGTGTTGGACTGGATCAGCTGGAAGCCGGGAACCACCTCCAGATGCTCTATGAGATCCAGCAGCATCAGCTGACCATTGATGCACATGGTGTTATTGTTCCTGGCATCATAGGCCGGATTGGTCTTGTCCTTCATGGCTCCTGAGAGGGCATTGAGCAGCTTCTTATAAGGTGCCTGCTCTGCCTTCTTGCCAGCTGCCTTCAGGGCCATTCTGGTGTCATAGACTCTCTTATAGTTGTCATTGGCAGCTGCTCTGGTGACCAGTCCATGAGCTATCAGCATTGAGGGATAATAGGATCCCACGTCAACATGGAGCAGATAGCCGTCCACATGGACCGGATGATCTATGGCTCCGTGGATCCCTCCCCATCCAAAAGTATGAGGAATTCCGGCCACAATTTGATTTTCCAGAGATCTGTCATAGAAGTACTTCCTCCAGCAGGCTTCATCTCTCCACCTTCCCTTCCACTTATCTTTTGCTTTGGTTTTCGGATCCGCTGCTATCCGCTTCATTTCCTCAGTGCAGTCCTCCACAGCTGTCCGGAACCAGTCCATAACATATGCATATTTCTTCAGCTGGATGCACGGCAGGAAGAAATAATCAAACTCATCACCATAGTCTCTCTTCTTACAATCCAGAACTTTGGCAGTGATCCTGGCTTCCGTATCACCAACATGCTTCAGATCCAGATTGAATGCCTGGACAATACCAAACTGAGCTTCAAACTCTGCTTTTCTTTCCAGGAAGACATTGATGGTCTCCTCCACGTCATGCCGGCAGTAGAAGATAGTCTGCTGGATCTCCTCCTCCGTCAGCTTCCGGTCAATGTTAAATGGCACCGCTGTCTCTTTGATGTTGGATCCCATGAAACCTTCCAGAGTCTTCAGGCCCACCGGAGGATTAGGCATCACGTCATAATTATTGACCTGCACTTCTCTCAGCAGTGGTGAGTAGGCCCATGCTTCACGCTTCTCCACAATGATCCAGTTGTTCAGCTCATGGATCTTCTCCGGAGTGTTGCACACACCTGAGACAATCCCCTTCAGGATGTACTGATCATAGTGCCGGCTGTTGTATCCGGCCCAGATGTCATATTTATGCTCTCTGAAGAACTCCTGCAGCTGCTGGCAGTCATTGACAATCACGGTCTCATGCTCATACTCTCTGGTGATGTCGATGATGACCACCATCCAGTCATGTGTGAAGCTCTCAAAGTCATAGAAGATCATGATATCCATCACCTCCAAAAAATCAGGAGGGAAGGGAGTATTGGTCCCCTCCCTCCTTTATGATCAGATGTCAAATACTTCCACGATGGTGTAATACATGTTCTTGTACGGCTTGCCGGTGTTCGGATTGGTCTTATTGGAGAGCCGGACCTCATAGTCCAGATCATAACCAAAGTTTTCCACCATCTCTGCACAGTCAGCAATGAAGTCAGTGGCTTCATCCACACCATGGCCCAGGATGACGGCAATGGTCTCAGTGCTCATGTCTTCATCATCCAGCAGGCCGGCCAGAAGCTCTGCAGTCTTATTGATGCCGTGGGCAAAATGCTCATCAAAGGTGCCATTGTAGAAGATCCGGCTGTTCCGGTATTCTCCCTCTGTGATCTTGAAGGTGATGTTGATCTGGTCATCTCCCCAGTTGGACTGGCCCACCTCCATCTTGTCCACCACTACCGGATAGGTGCCGGTGGGAACCTCACGGAAGTTTCCCTGGTTCTTTTCCTGTTCCTTCATGGCCTTCCTGACCGCTGCTTCTTCCTTTGCAGACACCTTAGTCTTCCATTTGCTCATCTTTCCCATTATCTTTTCCTCCTTGTTCTTCTGGTTCTGGGCTTCTCTTCCTCTGCCGGCTCTTCTTCCTTCTCTTCATCTTCCGGGAAGAAGGGCACCTCTTCGTCCGTCCCCTCCGGGATGTTCATGAAGTTGGCCATCTCAATGGCTTCCTTTGCACTCTTCCTCTTCCGGCCATTTCTTCCGCTGGTAGCAATGGCATTGCTGGCTGCAGCATACTGCTCCTTAGTGATCTCCACTCCACCTTCCGGAGCCGGATCTCCGGCATGGATCAGTCTCACATTGTCCTCTTCTTCAAAGAAGTAGTATCTGTCATGATCGGCCACGTCCTCCGGATCCGGAGCAGGCTCAGTCTTCTTCTTCCTGGGCTTTCTGACCGGTGCCGGAGCTTCTTCCTCTTCCTCCTGCTGCAGCTCCTCTGCTTCCTGACGGTCCAGCTCCTCCGGATCATCCTCATAGGTGTCCGGATCCGCTGAGTCATCAATCAGGAAGAGACCGTTGAGAGCATACTTCCTGGCATAGCTGGAAGCAGCTCCGGTCAGCTGGCTGTCATCGGACTTCTTCCGCTCCAGAGTCTCCCTGGCATAGGCACTGACGCTGATGCCGGTCTCAGACTCCACATCCTCCAGGCAGACAGTAGCTTTCACATAGTACCGCTCACCGATCAGCTCCATGGTGTCCGTGATGGTGAGGATCACCTTCTGCTTCTTCAGCAAAGGCTTCAGTGCTGTGAGGATGTCTTCCGTGCTCCGGTAGAAATATCCTCCAAAACGGTTGTTTCTTCCCTTCGGAGCTTTCAGCTCCTGCTGGATGGCCAGCAGCTTATTCTTCAGATCCATCTTCTTCCTCCTCTTCATCATCTGTTGTGACTACTCCAACATTGTTGAATGTTCTCCGAAGCAGATTGGAAAAACTATCTGCTACAGAGTTGCTGGCTCTCAGCTCATCCATATCCGCTTCAATAATGGTCTTGACCTTAGTCTCTGTCACTGTAATCTTCATCAGTCTTCCTCCATTTCTTTCAGTGTCTGTTTGATCTGCCTGACCTGTCTCTTCAGCTCCTCCACATTGGCCTGCAGCTGGATGATCAGATCGGCCCCTGACGGGGCAGATGCCAGAGATGCAAGATGGAAAATGCAAGCCGGGGCCACTCCGTAGCTATAGAAGGCATAATAGCTGAGGACATAGCCACTAGGACCAATGTAACGGACATAATCACCGTACCCATCTTCATTAATCCACCAGGGAGTCAGCGTCCACCACCAGTCATCCTCAAAGTCACAGTTTTTCAGGATGATCTCTCTATACTTCCGATAATCATCACAGGAGAGCAGCCAGATCTTATCATCACACCGGCCATATCTCCGGTCACCATTGTCAGCCACCAGCTCCAGGGATCTGGTAATCAGGTTCTCCTCTCCCAGTACCGGCAGCAGCTCCTCCTGCAGTCTCTTCCGGATGCTGGAGCTCTTCCAGTCATTCCTGTTGTTCTCATCGAATGGTGCAGTGGCCCATGCTTTTGTCATGATGGCCGTGACGGCCTTCTCACCATTGAAGTCATGCTCATCCAGCACCACCCACTCAAATCCCTTGAAATTAAACTTCTCACCAATCTTCGGCTCCATCAGTCTTCCTCCTTATCATCTGGTGCAAATTCAAACACTGGTTTTCCGTCCACGTGCACCTTGCAGATGTCAAATAAGCCATATGCAGCCCAGTCACAGCCCTTGCCTTTGACATGTCTTCCGATGCATTCACAGTACATAGCATTAGGATTCTGGCCGGCATCCTTGAACTCCTGACCGGATGCCACATTCCCACAGCGTGGGCACTTAAACTTGTAATCCTCATACCGGTCTCCAAAGAGTCTCTTGCCTTCAGCAAGCCACTCCTGCAGTGTGTAGTTCTTTCCTTCGTTGGTCATGTTCATCAGTCTTCCTCCTTAATTGGTCTCACCTGCTTCTCTTGTACTTCCACTTCTGTCCCCTCTCCAATGATGGAGTCCTTAAAACGCTTCATCATGACCATGGAGAGCATCAGCTGATCAATAGGATCCTCCACCATACTGGTGAGCAGAGATCCCATGCATCCTGCCGTGGTGGTCAGGATCTGTTTAGGCTGTCCGGATCCTATCACCAGTGTCACTGCATCCGGCAGCCGGCCATCCCCCCCCCTTCACGTCAGCAGGATTGATCACAAATGCAATCACAGCCTTGCCTTCCATCTCTACGGTCTTACCAGCATCCATCAATGTCACTTTTGCCATGTCTTCATCCTCCTTAATATTTTTCTTCACTCACTCCATAGCAGTGCCGGTCCGGATAGCTTCTCTCAGCAATGATGTGATAATCTGTGATCTCATCCTTTGCAAAGCTGTGAACCAGCAGCGTGTCATCACGATCCACCATGAAGATCAGCTTCTTAATGATCCACCAAATCAGCTTCTTCATGCTTACCTCCTCAGTTGAATGGCAGATCTTCCACCTCCGGATCCGGAGCAGGCTCCTCCACCGGAAGTGATTTTCCTTCTTCAAACTGTGCTGACCAGTAATCAGCAAAATGCAGCAGTGTCTGCAGCGGTCTCTCATGGCCCTTCAGATAGTAGGCCAGAGATCCATACATCCCATCATGGTAGAGGATTGCAAAGTACTCTTCCTCAGTCAGTTCAATGTACAGATCTGCTTCCTTCACTGAGAGCATGGGATGATCTATGTGCACCAGTCCTCTGTTCACCTCAAAGGGCTTCACATCAGATCTCTTATACCTCTGCTCCGGCTGGGCCTTTGTGGGCCTGCCGTCTTTGATCATGTTTTCCGCATAGTAGACCTTATTCCAGGCTCCTGCTTTTCCCAGATCATGCAGGCCGGCCACAATCCGGATGCTGTTCCGCTGGTTCTTGAATTCCTCCGGCCCAAAGAAGACTTTGCCGGCCTTTTCCGCCAGTCTCATCACATTGGCCGTATGGACTGCCAGACCGCCCTCACAGCAGAGATGATTTCCTCCGGATGCCGGAGCCGTGAAAAATCCGATCTCATCCATGTGGTCCAGCAGATCCGTGATCCCAGGTCTCCTAGTTGCCTTCAGTGTCTTCCGGATGTAATCGGCAGACTCTTTGATGATGATGTCACTCATATTTCTTCATCCTTTCTTCAAATACTTCCATGATGGCTGCCACCATCGTGCCCTTGTGTCCTTTGATGCCCCGGATCAGGTTCTTGAAGAGCTGCAGATCCTTCGGATACAGCAACACTGCCAGCCCTCCGGAGTCTCTGATCCTGTGCAGATGCTTCAGCTGCAGATCTGTCGGTGTTCCTTTGGGAGCCTTCAGCTCCACTCCCAGGAAGACACCTTCACAGCACACCAGCAGGTCAGGGATCCCACTTTTGGTGTATCCACCACCTCCCCAGTACTTGACATACCAGCAGCCATTATCTTTCAAGAAGTCTTTGACTTTGTTTTCCAGGTCCTTTTCTCTGGCCATCCACGTCTTCCCTCCCTTCTCTTCTGGGCTTAAAACATATGCAGCAATAATTTCTTGATCTTTCCATGCACCGGTTCTTATGAATGCAGTCCGTGCATGTGTATCCTTTTTCCATCACTTCCCTCTCCCACCAGAGCTCCGTTCCATACATCCAGCCATTGGCATAGGCCATCAGCATCAGGAAGAGGATGTTGGCCAGGAATGTCAGCCAGACAGGCCATGCACTCAATGGAATGCTGTCTATGGCCAGAGTGATGATCAGGGCACTCATGAAATTCATTCCCACCAGTACCCACAGCACGGTGATCCTAATTTTGTTCAAAGTCCTTCTTAAAGAGCTGGTCATTGTAGTCCCTCCTCATTTTCAATGTTGCCAGGATCCTCTCCTCCACGGATCCTGTGCAGATTGGCAGATAGTAGAAGCATTTTTCCTGCTGACCTATCCGGTGGATCCGCTTCCGGCTCTGCTCAAAGAGCTCTGAGCTCTCCGGCAGCGTGAAGTAGATGATCCTCCGGCACTTCTGCAGATTGAGCCCATAGGCTCCGGCCTGATACTGGATCAGCGTGATGCTGTCCGGATCCTCCTCATAAGCTCTCAGGTCTTTGGTGGTGCCGTTCACGATGGACACCGGCCTGTCCCCACAGAGCCCTCTCAGGAGCTCCATTTCAGCCGTGAAGTTGTAGAAGATGATCAGTCTGTCTTCCGTGCTTGCAATCAGATCTGAGACAGCTGACAGCTTCTCAGCACTGTACTGGCCACATAGCTGTCTGGCATAGAGTCTGGCCGTCAGGGAAGTGTCTCCCACCAGCTCCCTGTCATCCACCTCAATCACCCTGGTCTTCATAAACTTCTTATAATCGGAGCTGGCCGGGATCCGGATCTTGATGTCCTGCTGATCCGGCAGATCAATGCCAAACTCCTCAGTCTTCATGAAGATGCAGCCATACTCCTTCATCTTCTCCTTCAGTCTGGCCACGTTCTTATAGCCCTTGACCACCGGGATCTTGTAGCCGGTCTGATAGTTCTCTATGTAGTCCCAGATCACATAGGTCTGCTCATAGAGCTTCCGACTGATCGGCCATCCCAGGAGATGCATCTGAGTCCAGAGACGTTCATATCTTCCGGATGTTGGTGTGCCGGAGAGCAGGATCACCGCTGCCGGCTTCATCCGGAGCACAAACCTTGTCCGCTTTGTGCCATGGTTCTGGATCAGAGAAGACTCATCCAGCATCAGCGTGAAGTCATGGAGCTGCAGCAGCTCCTGCCTTCTCCACATCAGGTCATAATTGATCACCACCACGGAAGGGAGCACTCTCCTCTGGTTCCGGTAATTCATCCAGAAGCCATACTCATAGGCCCTCTTCTCATCCTTCTTCTTGCTGGTGGCATCATAGGTCTTCCACTCCGGATAGAACTCACAGAAGTGATCCACCCAGTCCTGGACCTTTGACTTCTGGCAGATGACCAGGATGACCTTAGTCTTCATGGATGTGGCCTTCTCAGATCCTATGAAGGTCTTGCCACCACCCATGTCTATGTAGTAGGCACACCGTGAGAAGCCTTCCGTCTCCTTCAGTGCTCTCTTCTGGTGGTCATACAATTTGAATTCCATACTTTTCTCCAATCAGCCTGATCAGCAGGTCCTTCAGCTGCATGTTCTGCTCTTCTGCAGCATCCAGCTTTTCTTCCAGCTCTTTTCTTTCGTTCTCATAGATCTTCGGATCTATGGCCTTCTTGATTTCTGTCAACATCTTCACCCCTTATCAATGTTTTCGTTTATATGCTGCCGGTCTTGATGGCAGTCTCCAGCTGGTCCATGGAGATCCCCTGTCTTTCAGCCAGCTTTGCCGGTGAGATGTTGTAGGTCCACTTTGAAGACATCTTCACCGCATCACCGATATTCAGGAGCCCTCTCTGCAGTCCGATCCGGACGAATTGAGAGCTGCAGCCCATAACCATGGCAGCCTGATCCGGTGTAATTTTCTTAATCATTGAAGTCCTCCCATGCGTAGTATGCTTTGCTCTCCAGGCACTCCAGTGCATACTCTGTGAGCTGTTGCTCAGTCTTTAACCAGGCCAGCTTCCTGCAGTGCTCAATGATCTTCTGGAGAAGATCTTCCAGCCCCTCTTCTTTGACGGCTGTCTGCATCCGGAGATACCACTCTGCCAGTGGCATGACTCCTGCTCCCACGGTCCTGACGTATTCCGTACCTTTGAGCACCGGCACCCTCTTGCCATTCCTGTTGGTGGTGAAGGATCCTGTTGGCTCATTCCGGTATTCTCTGGAGCCCTTCCACCGGAGATCATCAATCTTCATCCTTTTCCCTCCTTCCGGTGAACGATCACCACGGTCACCATCTCATCCGTCTCATCAGTGATCCAGATGTCATCATTTCCATGCTCATTCACATAGTCCAGGACATGATCCTCATACCAGTAGCCCTTCAGCTCACCCTGGATCCGGAGGATCCTGTCACCGTTCACACATCTCTCATGGGCTTCATTCAGTGTTTGCATTCTTCTCATCCTCCTCTGCAGCTTTCACTTCTTCCTGGTCAAAAGGGATCCCCCCCCTACCTCAACACCTATGAACGGCCTGCCGGCATCCGTGATGCAGATCAGACCCTCAATCTTATGCTTCAGCCGTTCCGGAGGATTGACCACCATGATGCAGACCTCCGTCTCCGGATCAAACTTCTGCAGATACTCAATCATTTCCTTTGTCTTCATCCTCAAACACCTCATCTTCCACAATGCCCACACCCCAGATCACCACATCAGAGATCTCCGGATCCTGCAGCATAGGCTTCCGGATGTTCCCCAGAGCCATGCCCAGTGCAATGGTGATGTTCTTGGCTTCCAGCGTGGCCTGTCCTTCTTTTACGGTCCCATTGGTGTACTTAATCGAAAAATCCACAATCCAGTGCTTCATAGTCCTCATCCTTTCCAAAGTCGAATATTATTCCACTTTTTCATTAAAAAAAATACTGTCCACTTCTTCATTCGTGAGATGCAGCAGATCCTTCAGGATCATCACCTGTGAAAAGGTCCACTCAGAGCCATCCTTCAGCTTCTTGTAGAAGCCCTGTGGAGTGAGCCCTACCTTTTCAGCCAGGAAGATGACCTTGTATCCTGAAGTGTCAATCTTCTTCTTCAGTAGCGTGGTATTTGTCATGATTTTCTCCTTTCGTGAAGTCGATTATTATTCCACTCCATTCATAATAGCACCGTGTCGAATTGTAGTCAACAAAAATTTATGAACTTATAGATAAAAGTTGAATATTAGGCCATTTCAGTGTAGAATAGAGATACAGCGTGAAGGGAGGAACAGTGATGAACGATAAAGAAAAGCAGGAATACCTGCAGATCTTCGGGAACTATGTGAAATATCTGAGACAGAAGAATGGATGGTCTCAGGAGGAGCTGGCCACCAGATGTGGATACACTTCCGATACCAGAAAATCCACCATTCACAAAATTGAAGCTGGAAAGTCAGATCTGCCGGCTTCAAAGATCCGGACACTGGCTGAAGTCTTTGGTGTGAGACCTTCTGATCTGATTGATCCACCGTCCGCTGCCAGAGATGAAATGATGCTCTGTGATCTGTTTGAGCAGTGCTATGGTAAGCAGTCTTATGCAGCTGTTCAGAAGTTCCTGAGACTGGATCCGGATGACCGGCAGGACATTGTGGATCTCATGGATAGCAAGCTCAGAAGAGAAAAATATGCTGAGAAGGAAAAAAGAGCTATAGACGCATAGGCAATGTGATCTATGTGGATTTTACAAAGGAGGAATAATTATGGCACTTTTCGGAAAAGACAAAGAGACAAAGGAAGAGAAGCAGCTCCGGCTGCAGCAGGAAATGCTGGAGAAGCACCACCTCACTGAGCTGCCTGCAGATCTGTCAGATGACGTGGCTGCCATCGTGAAGGATCTGACCGGCATGGAGACCATTGAAGCCGGTGTGATGATCAAAGGAAATGCAGACTCACTCACCACCGCTTATCAGAGAGCCCTGATTGCCCAGAACTGGATCATCATCCGGCTTCTGAATAAGATCTATATGGAAAAATAGGCATAAAAAAAAGATCCGGAAGGGACCAGCTTCCGGATCTTAGGATGAAGACTGACACCAAAGAGGAGCCAGACCTACATTTCATTATATCATCTTTGGTGTCATTTCTCAATCAGAGAGGAGGAATGACATGAGACTTCCAAATGGATACGGAAGTATCTACAAACTGTCAGGAAACCGGAGGAAACCATGGTGTGTCCGGAAGACCACCGGATGGAAGGATAATGGCCAGCCCATCTACACCTTCATTGGATATTATCCCACCAGACAGGAAGCTCTGACGGCCCTGGCAGACTACAACAAAGACCCTTATGATCTGCAGCTGTCTTCCGTGACCTTTGCAGATCTCTATGAGAGATGGTCAGAGGAGCACTTCCAGAAGATCTCTCACAGTGGAGTGAATTCCTATTCTTCTGCATACAGATCCTGTGAGAAGATCTCTTCCATGCGTGTGGTGGACATCAAACTGGATCACCTGCAGCAGACCATGGATGACTCTGGAAAGAACTCTCCCACGCTAAAAACCATGAAGAACCTCTTTGGCCTGATGTATGACTATGCTGTGGTGCATGAGATCATCACTCCGGATAAAAGGGAGATGATCCGGTACCTGGACACCAGTAAGCCAGGGAACCCAAACAAAATGGACCGGAAGATCTTCACCCACAAAGAGATCCAGAAGCTCTGGGAGATGAAGGATGCCAATGTCTACATCCCTGTGATCCTGATCATGATCTACTCCGGTGTCCGGATCGGTGAGCTGCTGGCTCTGGAGAAGTCAGATGTCCATCTGGATGATCGGTGGTTTTACGTGAAGGAAGCAAAGACGGCAGCTGGCATCCGTGAAGTACCGATTGCTGAGAAGATCGTGCCCATGATGGAATACTGGATCAGCCGGCCATGTGGCCACCTGATCTGCTCCGGAGCTGATGCTCAGCTGCCATACTACACCTTCCGTGATAATTACTGGAAGGCCGTCATGGATATCCTGGACATGGATCACCGGCCACACGACACCAGGCACACATGTATCTCACTCCTGACGGAAGCCGGAGTGGACCAGCGGATCATCCGGAAGATTGTTGGCCACAAAGGACAGGGAGTCACAGAGACCGTGTACACCCATCTGGAGCTTCCTGTGAAGCTGGAAGCCATCAATAAGATCTGATGGATACTTCTTATAAGAACCGGCACAAAGCAGCCCACTATGATCGTCTGGAGCTTGCTGTGCCCAAAGGAATGAAGCAGATCATCCGGGATCTGGCAGCGGATAAAGGAATGTCAGTGAATGCTTATCTGCAGGATCTTGTCCGGAGAGACCAGGACGGTCTCTTTGACACCATGCAGATAGCTGAGAAGAACAGAGAGCAGATCTCTGGGATAAAGGGGAATGCACATGACGGATATGATGTCATCTTCAAAGACGGAGCCACTTTTCACTGCCGGACAAAGAGAGAAGTCCGGTTCTGTATCGTGGAGCACTGCCGGTGAGTCTTACGGAAGACTCCGGAAGTCTTACGGAAGACCTCATTTTCCGTGTTACTAGTGTGTTTCTATTATGTTACTAACGTGCAGATTTTGAGAGAAATTGATAGATCTGTGAAATAAAGAAAAGTCCCAGAAAACCAGTGTTTCTGGGACTTTGTTTTTGGTTCCAATTATCGCTTCGGTAGTTAGAAGATAATTGAGACCCTTGAATATGGCTGTTTATACACCCCTGTGTTACTAGTGTGTTTCTATCAGGTTTCTAATGTACAGAAGCTGACAGACTCTCAGGCTCTGGTGATGTACTTTGCAGAGACAAAACCAAACCATTTACCTGCTATTTTCACATAGTACCACTCACTCTTGTCATTGGCAAGAATGGAGTCACAGACAGATACCAGATTGCCATTGGCCAGCTGTGGATAGCTCCGGATGTTCGGATTGCTGATGCCGGCCCAGGATCTCACGTTCAGGACATTGGCTGTGACCTTACCAACAAAGACTTCCGTCTTGTTCGGAGTGCCGTCTCCGGTCACCGTGAACTTACTGGAAGACTTAGCCTTTGAGATGGTGGGAACCGCTTCCGGAGTCTCATCCTTCTTCTTGCTGGTCTCCTTCGTGGTGGTACCGTCACCATCATACTTAGGAGTCACAAAGCCACGGATGTACCGGCCATTCACCTGCATGGATCTGTCACCCACAGCATTGTTCTTGTTGCCCTCAGTGACCGTGAAGCTGGTCTTGCCGGCCTTCGTGACAATACCGATGTGGTCAGCCACACCCTGATTGTCTCCGGATCCGGAGTCCTGCCAGTCATAGAGAACAAAGTCACCCAGCTTCGGAACATATCCATCATTCTCCACCCAGATACCCATGGCCTTTGCATGTTCAATCCAGTAGTAGCAGGAGCACTCCACCGGGATGATGTCGGTGTATCCCAGCTTGATGGCCAGAGCAGATGCCGTGCCGGCACACCATGGATCAGAATACTGCAGTTTATAACCTCTGGGATGGGGCTTGAATGAATTATAGATGTCTATGATCTCCCGGTGAGATCCATCTCCCTCATTCTTACCCTTCCAGCTTTTTGCCAGTGCCACAATGGCAGCTCTAGTCTTTGCCACCTTCTTCACCTCTTCCTTCTTTGCTGTCTTCTCTTCTGAGACAGCATACTGTTCAATAAACTCCTTACACTTCATGTGCCGTGACCAGAACTTCACATCTCCCACCTGGTTGCTGTTGGAAGTGTCCTTCTGATCCTTCACCAGAGAAGCCATGATCTTATCCAGAGTGATGGTGCCGGAGATCCTGTCAAAGATCCTCTTGACCGGACCAGCTCCACCCAGATGCCGGATCTCACAGTACATCATGATCACCTGGACATCCTTGCTGTAGTTCTTCTCACATTCACTGATGAACTTCTTCATCAGCTCAGCAAAGAGATCATCCTGGCATTTCTTGCCGGCATCGGACGTGATCAGGCTGATCAGCACCTTCTTCTGGGCTGCTGTGGGCTTCCATTTGATGGCCACCCAGTCCTTTGCCAGCATGGCCTTGATGGATCCGGAGGAGTCAATCTTCTTGAAGCCTTCCGGATCTGCATCATAGATCATCTGGATCAGCTTCCTGGCTTCCGCTCCATAGTTCTGAGCCCATCCCAGAGTGATGGTGTGCTCCACATTACTGTTGGTGTAGGGAGCTGCATAGGCTGCATAGTTCCGCTTACCATAGATCTGGCCACCGGACTCCACAGCACCAATGACATTGGTCAGCACCTTCATGTTCTGTTTATTCACATCAATCACTTCCCTTCACGTCATCAATAAAATGCCCCAGTTCATTGAGAACCAGGGCACCGAAAATAAGAGCTGCCCCGGAGATCAGGGCAGCCACGATCAACACAGGTCTCATTTCTTCTCAACTTCCGGAAGACCGGCCACGGAAGTGAGCAGTGACAGGATGCCGGCCAGAGCAGATGCACTTGCCACGGCAATCCAGTTGACATCTCCCAGGACTGCAGCAGTGCCGATGGTGGCCACGGCCGTCTGAGCCACGGTCTTGATGGCACGGATGCCGGCAGCCTGAATCCACGTTCTCTTCTCCATCTTCTTATTCCTCCTTCTTTCCTTCCAGATCATCAATCCGGTGATTGGCCACCTTGATCTTTTCTTCATGTAAGGTGGCCACTTCTTCCAGCTTATAGGTCCTCTCCACCAGATTGTTGTGCTTCTCCACCTTCATGGTCAGCTCATCAATCTTGTATTCAATCAGACCTATGGCCTTATCAAACTGTGCCTGCTGTTTCTGGTGCTGTGTATTGGACTGGATTACACAGACTATGATGGCACCTGCAGCTCCTATGAGAGCTGAGATGATAGTTTCCATCAATACTCCTCTCCAGTGATCTCTGCATACTCCACCAGAGTCAGCTTTCCTGCTTTTGTCAAAGCTCTCAGATGGGCCTTAGTCCACAGCCCTTCTTCATAATATCTCTTTGCTTTTTCAAAGATCTTGCTGTGATCCATTACTCAGACACCTCCATCATCTCTGCTTCCTCTTCCTCCGGGATCTCCACATCACACATGAGAGCCACAAAGTCCAGATTAGCCTTCGTCTGCTTCGCCTCCTGCTCCAGCAGGATGTTCCGCTTCTGCACTGCTCTGAGCTGAGCTCTGACAGGTACAAACTTAAACATGATCAATCATCCTCCTTCACGTGTATAAACTGGCATAGTAGGAGTCCATCTTTGATAGCAAACTCTGACAGTTTCCCTTCTGCACATGAGCCCTCCAGGCTTGATAACACTCATCTGCATGTTGCCTTGTCATCCTACCATCACCCACCATGGAAGCCAGCTTCCGGAGCTTCCTCCGCTCCTTACTGGCCTTCTTATGCAGCAGTGTCTTGACCACTTTGCCGGTCTCCGTCAGCCGGA
>OCTX012200519.1_pt1 | contig 38822 bp, 33 predicted proteins | sample 1539691 | NCBI WGS metagenome assembly OCTX01 (sample SAMN02144231, study PRJEB22623) | gut metagenome | biome: sheep rumen | host: Ovis aries | place: New Zealand
TAGCTGACACTGTTTTCTGTTTGATCATTATTCCTATTGCGGGCAGATTTGAAAACCTGTCTGATATCTGAGAGATTCGTCTGAAAGACGCTACCGAGCAAAGCGAGAATAACCCGTGACAACGTCTCGGGAAAGTGCAGCAATGTCATAAAATTTTGCCTGAAAGGCAATACAATAGAAATTGCTTTCACGTCTTGTTTCCTCAAAATGTAGAATTTCTCTTAAAAACTCCATGTCTCTGTATTTAACGTGGGTTCGATGAATTGTAATCTGTGAATCATTTTCCACTTTCTGAATAATATCTAACCTCCTTTTCTCATAAAAAGACGAAGTCTTTCTATGTGAACTTTTTCTCTCTGTGGTTTTATTAAATTTATGTGCTCGCCTACGGCTCGCACGTGGGAAGGGGTTAGGGCGTTCCGCCCTTAACAATCCTCATTTATGACACTCCAACTATCTTTTGATTTCATCGAACTCACGTTATTTAGAGACGCCGTAATACCTTTGTAGAGACGCCGTAATACGACGTCTCTACTGCAACAAAAAAAGGTGTATCAATAAATTTGATACACCTTCTAAATATCTTAGCTATTTATAATTAGCTTGCAAGACGGAAGAATACTGGAAGCTGGAACTTCGAACGTACCTTTCTTCCCTGCTGCTCACCTGGAGACCATGCTGGCATAGACTTAACCACACGAACAGCCTCAGCGTCAAGTTTCTCGTGTACGCCACGGATAACCTCCACATTCTGGATTGTACCATCCTTGTTTACAACGAATGAAACGATAACACGGCCCTGGATACCTGCCTCCTGACAAGCTGCCGGATACTTGATGTTCTTCATCAGATACTCCATCATAGCCTTCTGTCCGCCTGGGAATGCAGGAGCCTTCTCCACACGCATGAAGATTTCCTCCTCTTCTACCTCTTCTGGACCATTGTCTATAGGAGCAGCCTCAACAGCCTCACCTGTTTCCTCTGATGATTTAATCTCAATGTCCTTAGTCTCAACAGTGTTTTCTACCACCTTGATCTCTGGTGCGACTACTGGTGGTGGAGCTACTGCTGCAGGTGGTGGTGGTGGAACGTCTTTCTGGACAGTCACCTCCATCATCTCCTCCTCTTCAAAGATGGCCTGAGCATCCTGAGTTTCTATCTTCTTCACGTCTGTTGTTGTCCACTCAAAGAAGATGAAAAGGAAGCCCAAAGCAACAACGAGTCCCATCAAAAGAAAGTCTGACGACTTATTCTCTAGGCTCGCGCTAGCGGATTTTTTTACTTCCATATTCTATTTATAAATTTCGTTAATATTCTACCTTTTGTACAAAGTCACGAGCAAAAATAATGAATTATTTGCTTTATCGCTCATTTTACGCAAAGTTTTTTTAACAATCTGCCACAAATGACAAAGATTTCTTTTCTGCTTGTACTTAAATTATAAATTTGACTATAGGCTCAAGGATTATAATGGCGTAACACACTTAACAATCCTCGACTCGATAGCCGAATATTTAATTTGACCAGCAGTTATTCCACGTTATTGTTCATCTTTGAATAACGTAGCATCTGCTCCGCATAGCCTTCTTTGTAGTCCACCTTCACGTCGACTACCTTTCCATCTTTCTCAACCAACCGATAAGTAGGGTTGATGAAGCCTTTATATGGAGAGATATTAAGTTTCGCATATCTCTCCTTCACCTCTTTATGAAGTTCAGGATCAATATTTACACCATAATTCTCCACCAGTTTTCTTGCGGCCTCAAAATCTCCTTCCGACTTGATTCTCTGGATTTCTGCAAGCAAGTCGCCGAAAAGGGTTCTCAGTTTTTTGTAATCGTTGATTCTGACGTAGGTCTTCCCATCTCTTTTCTCCAATTCCACAACCTTGTCCGCGGCTCCTTTCTCATACACCCAGTGGGCAATCAACGCGCGATTACGCATGTGAGCCTCCTCTATCTGGTCGCCAAGGTTGATACGGACTAGCTGAGTCATCAGACCGTTCATCAGATATGTGTAGTACTCTGCTTTATAAGCGTCCTCTGTTGGCAACAATCCCAACTCCACCATCTTCGGATCAGCTGAGTAATAAAGTCCGAACAAATCTGCTCTTGCCTCCTCTACCGTCGCCCCATACGCTTTCAACGCGTCTTGGCTCACACCAGGCAACAACTGTCCGCTTCCATGTCCTAAACACTCGTGCAGATCGGTGTGGATATTGTCGGTGATGTAACCGTATTTTTCAATCATCTCTCTGTCGGCATCACAGTCTACAAACTCTTCCTTGAAGCCGTTTCCTTTCGCAGCCTGATCATAAGCGTATGTGATGTTTTCGATTGTCACCGACTTAGATCCGTAAGTTTCACGAATCCAATTGGCATTAGGGAGATTGATGCCGATTGGTGTAGCTGGATAGCAATCGCCAGCCAAAATCGCAGTTGTGATCACCTTTGCTGTCACTCCCTTGCACTCCTTCTTCTTGAATCTTGCGTCGACGGGAGAATTATCCTCAAACCATTGCGCGTTATCGCTCAGCACTTCAGTGCGTTTAGTCGCTTCCAAATTTTTGAAATTGACTATAGATTCCCAGCTTGCCTTCAAGCCAAGCGGATCTCCGTATGTCTCGATGAATCCGTTTACAAAATCGACTCTTGAGGTTGAGTCGGCAACCCAAGCGATACTGTATTCATCAAACTTCTTCAAATCTCCAGTATTGTAGAACTCGATCAAAAGCTCGATCACCTTTTTCTGCCTATCATTTTCGGCATACGGAAGGGCGTCCTTCAAATGTCCGACAATCTTGTCGATTGCCTTACCATACATTCCATCCGACTTCCAGACCTTCTCCACAAGTTTGCCTGCCTCATCTTTCGTCAACAAAGAATTCAAACCGTACGAGATTGGTGATTTGTCTGTAGTGTCACGCATGGCATCGTAGAATTTCTCCACCTCTGACTGAGTCACACCATCATAATAATGGTTGGCAGACGTGGCTATCAAATCCTGACCATCGGCCTGATTGACACGTTTCGCATACAAAGCGGGATCAAACATCACGTCGACAAGCAAAGCCTTCTTTTCCGCAAGACTCTTGCCAGCCACATTAGCAAGCAATCCCGTCAACTTATCTTCTCCGATTTTCTCAAGACATCCGTTGAAGAAATCTTTTGAGAAATCCGGAAGGAATTTATCGCAAGAATAATGATGATGTATTCCGTTCGAGAACCACACACGTTTCAAATATTTCTCCAATGCATCAAACTCCGACGAGTTTTCTGCACCAATTTTCTCAGTGTAAATGGTCTCCAATATGCGACGGATAGGCAGATTGAATTTACAATTCTGATCAAAAAGAATATCACGGCCCTCTTCCGCTGCGAGAGAAAGATGGTAGATCAGCAGTTTTTGATTCAAAGATAGAGATTCAAACTCTGGCACTTGATAGCGCAAAATCTGAAGATCGTAGAATTTCTCCACGTCATATTTGAAATTCATTTCCATATCCGATAATTTGTTTTCCTCTTTATTTCCGCACGCTGTCAACATAGCGGATGCGATTAAACTAAAAAATATTTTTTTCATTACTCTTTATTTCTTACATCAACATTATCGTTGAAATACCATTTGCCTTCATGAAGATTATAAGTGTCGTAGGTGAAATCCGGTCCATAGTAAGATGGTATATCGGTGTACATCATACTTTCTGGCACGAGATGGTCGAACACAATCATTTTTGCCGCATCATCATAATTCAGCACAATCTTTCCCTCAGCATTATATTCGAAGACATGTCGGCTCCACGTCTGTCTGCCCTTTTTTTTCAGCACCTGCTTTCCAAACGACGGTCTGCCAGACGCGTCCACACGAAGGACTTCTATCAGCTTATAGTGGGTGATCGACGAGAGTCCTGCCCAACCGAGCAGAATATAATAGTTGTCACGACGGTACTTCACATGGGCGATTTTATAGTAGAGAGCACCATACCAGTTATGACGCTGGATTCGTTCGGTTGGCTGAGGTAAGAAGGGAGCTTTTTTTATGGTAAGAGCCTCAACGCGCGACCCTTTTCTCTGTTTTGTCTGAACAATCGAACTATAGTAATAACTCTTGTCGGAAAGTTGGAATGCCCATGAATATATGCACACCTTATTGTCGTCAGAAAGCACACGTCCCATCTCAGGATGGTTGAAAGACGGCGCGAAAGACTTTGTTTTTTTCAAGCTGTCAACCAATATTTTCTCCGCTTTTTTTGTCAGCGTCAGTTTCTGTGCATCAGCCAACGAATCTCCTTTCAACTGGATAAAAATATCATGCAGACTTTCCTGCCCCACGGCTGTGTGACAAAGAAACGTCAGAAATATTATAGTTAGCGATTTGCAAATCAAGTTCTTCATTTTACGGATTTCTTAGATTAGTTCAACAATGTGCTCCATCATTCTCGTAAATGGACTCACACCACACATCTCCACAATGTCAAGTATCAACACAAAAGGCGGACCGTGAAGCCCACCTTTTATCCTTTTTTATATTTCACAGTGCATTACCACTGCAAAAGACTATCGTTTGATAACAAGGTGACGAACAGAAGTTTCACCTGCACACTCAACAATCACCTGATAATCACCAGGAGCCAAATCCTTGACATTGATGTTGATCTTTCCAGTCTGTGTCGACTGCTGAACCTCCTCAGCCACAACCTTACCAGAGCGAGCGACGATTGAGATGTTAGCTCTCGAACCTGTCTTATCGTCAATATTCACATCAAAGTTGAACATTGTTGGGTTTGGCGACAAAGACACATTGTCTCTCCAATGCACGCTACCAGTAGCATAACTGAAGACGAAAGGAATACCATAGTCCACATTCCAATTACCACTCTGATCCTGAGTACGGATATACAATGTGTGATTACCCTCTCTCATTGTTCCTGTGTTTATCTGGAAAGCCACATTAGAACCGAAATAAGAAGCAGGCTTACCGTTTCCTTCACCTGGATCCTTGTCGATATAAAACTCCGCACGTTTCACCTGACCTACAACAGGAAGGTAAACATAAGGAGTGCTGAACGGAGAAGTCCATGTGTTTGAACTAGACAACGCTCTAGAAAACAGTTCATGGAAACCAGGCTTCAACTTAGACAAATCATTCTCGTTGATAGTGATTGCAGCAGTAGCGTCTACTGATGTCTCTACAAACTTACCCTTTCCCTCTCCTGGATCTACATCGAAGAAATACTCTGAACCTACGATCTCAGAACTTTTCTCAAACATAGTGACAGGTATAGCCACACAATGAGACCAACCGTCATAGTTCTTTCCTCTTACATATAGAGTATGGAAACCATTGTTCAAGTTTCTTACCTTTGCCTTGAATTTGATTGTTCCGTTAGTTGTGACACCAGCCTTGTAGCCCTTGCCGAAACCAGGATCCTCGTCAAAGAAATACTCTGTAGTGATAACCTCTGCAAAAGCGCTTGACATTGCAATCGCAACGGCATATATAGATGCGAAAATCTTCTTCATGATTATTTCTCCATTTTATATTTGATTGTAACCTCAAGACCCACACTCTGGTTTGCCTCGTTTGCTGCAACATAACTTTCAATCACAGGAGTATCCTGCAAACCACTTGTAACGTAAGGCATCGCACCTCCGTAAGCACCGAGCTGATCACCATCAGATGCCATATCGTAAAGCTTGCTTGTCTCCTTAATCTTATAATTGCAGTCTAATGAGAAATCTGGATTTGTCATCTCCGGACGGAAATCTCCATTGAAATTGTTCAAGAACGAACAAGTATTGGTTCTCGACTTCTTAAGGTCGTAATTCATCACATTCTCAATCAATGTGCAGAATCTTAGGTTGTAGACACCACCGAATCTGTTGAACTTGCCAAACGTGTTGCGCTCGATACGAGCTCTTTCCATACTGCTCACAACACCGCAAATGATATTGTTTGAGATATTGACATTCTGTGGGAAGCCATTTCCCTGCACATTACCAACGATGAAGTTCTGACGGATGATACATCCGTTCACCGTGTCTGCCACCTCAATCGCTGTCTGTGAACCTGCCAAAATCTGACATTTTGCAATTGTGCACTCGTTTCCAAAAATCTCAACATTGTTCAACAACAATCCTGAAAGTGTCACATTATTGCTATAAATACGTAGCGGACTTGCTATGAAGCTCTCTCCCGTAGTGTAGTTCACAACCTTATTTTCCTTATATAAATATCCGGGACCTATGATTGTTATTGGCTTTGTGATTCTGATTGGATCAAAACCATATGCATCACCAGGACCATACTCCGTACCTGACGCTTCCAGATAAATTGTGTCTCCAGCGGCACAATCCATTAATGCATTTTCCAGTGAGCTGTATTCCGCATTCACCTCAGGAGCATTACATACTCGCTTGACTCTTGCATGCGACACCATCGTTAGCAAGAAGGACCCAACTATTAATAATACTAATTTCTTCATTACTATATCTCGTTTTGCCAATATACGTGCAAATATGCATAAAAATTGTCACATTTCTATATCTTTTCTAAAGAAATATATTAACAATTCTATGTTTTTTACTTATTTTATTCGTAATAATAGCTGAAAATCACCACAAACGCAATCATTAAAGCAACAATCGCATAAATCATACCTGTGCAAATCATGTAATCCAGCCGTATTTTGCTCTTTTTGAGTTGGAAACACAACCCTATAGCGACCGGTGCTATCGTAAACAGAAAATAATTGGTTGCCATAGACGAGAGGTATGCCGTCGACTCCAACGCGACCTTTCCACATCCAACCATCGCTAAAAGGATTACGATGTAACAAACTGCCTTGGCGACCGTATGTCCGTATACAATAGGTAGTGAGTGGCACTCCATTTCTCTCTCCCCTTTTTCCTCTATCATCGCTCTGATGATGTCTATGACGATCACCCATGCTGCCAGCAAAACTCCAAATATCACCGCTTTCGACAGCACATTATTCAGGAAGGCTGACAATGCCACCATCTTCTCCTGATCAATCTGCAACGACATTTCATGCATAAGCATAAACCAATTATTGTACATGCATACAATCATTGGAATCATAGCCACTGCGACCGCAAGCAACAGGCTTCCCCAACATGTTCGTTTGTAACTTGACGAGTAAAACCACAGCAGTCCGATCACCGCCACAAAAATGAAGAAATAATCGAAACACGACGCAATATAACTTAACACTCCTGCACAGACTACAGCAATCGACGTCGCTCCTATATAAAGATTGAAAATGGTATCACGAGAGACAAACAGATCGACAACTCGTGTGATTGGACGGTTGATCCTATCTATCTTGACATCAAAATAATCATTTACCCAAAATCCTCCCAATGCGATAAACACCGTAGCGACGAGGCATAATGTCAACGGGATTGTCCCCATCTGCACCTCTCCATCTGCATGCATTATCATCGGCTCAACAATGCAATAATGAGTCGTAAGTTGTATTGCCACAACTAGGATAAGAAGTGGCAGGCGAGTCAATTTTATTATGTTTGTCAAAGTTTTCATGTCAGAACAAATCTTTCACAATATTATAAGCCATGTACGACAAATAGATTCCTACAAGGACCAAGCCTTCCCAACGCTCAACCTTCTTGCCAGTGATACAGAAAATGTATGCCAATATACATACACCAACGTTGATTCCACAATCAAGCAGAGTTGCGTTTATATTCGCGTCTCCAATAGAGATAGGAGAAATCAAGCCCGAAATTCCTAAAATACATAGGATATTGAAAATGTTGGATCCGATCACGTTTCCCATAGCCATATCATTCTGTCCTTTCTTCGACGCAGTGTACGAAGTGACAAGTTCTGGCAATGATGTTCCGATCGCACATATTGTAAATCCTATCAGTTTTTCACTCATTCCAATTGCACCGCCAAGATATTTGGCAGACTCTACAACCAAGTCGCCACCTAACACAATAGCCGCGCAGCCGCCAACAATGTAGAGTGCACATTTCCACGCCACAAACTCCTGAGTATCTTCCTCCTGAGTATCTGCCAGCTCTGGATGTTTCTTAGTGTCGACAATCGTCCAAGTCATATATCCGACTAAGCAGCAAAACAATATCAGTGCTTCAAATCTGCTGATGTCAGAATCAGACATCAAGAATACTGACAAAAGTGTGATAGCGGCAATCGACACCGGATAATCACGACGCAACAGATTCTTTGTGACTGGTATAGGGTTGATTACAGCACATACTCCAAGTACGACCATAAGATTGAAAAAGTTGGAACCCAACACATTTCCGATCGCCAACGAGTTGGCCCCCGAAACAGAGGCTGTGACGCTCACCGCAAGTTCTGGAGCACTTGTGCCAAACGCACAAATCGTCAATCCGATAACGAAAGACGGGATATTAAACCGTTTAGCCAGTTTCGACGCACCGTCTACAAAAAAATCTGCACCATAAATAAGTACAACAAATCCCACGATAAGTAGGGCCAATTTCAAAATCACTGTAATCATATCACCAACCAAAAGCTATTTTATCTCTTTTACATTTTGCCTTAATAATCTCCATAATGTCATCGCCCACTACCTCAACAGCCGAATGATTATTCACTTTCAAAAAATCCCGGCATTATACTTGTCAAAGGTTTTCATGTCAGGACAAATCTTTCATTATATTATAAACCATGTATGCCATATAGATGCTGACAAGACCAACTCCTTCCCAACGATCAACTTTTTTACCTGTTATACAGAAGACGTAGGCTAAAATACATACTCCCACGTTGATTCCACAATCAAGCAAAGTTGAGTTTAAGTTTGCCTCGCTGATGGATATTGGCGAGATCAGACCAGAAATTCCTAGAATACCAAAGATATTGAAAATGTTCGAACCGATCACGTTACCCATCGCCATATCATTCTGTCCTTTCTTCGACGCAGTGTACGAAGTGACAAGTTCTGGCAATGATGTTCCGATCGCACAGATCGTGAATCCTATCAGTTTTTCACTCATTCCAATTGCGCCGCCAAGATATTTTGCCGACTCCACAACCAAGTCACCACCGAGCACAATCGCCGCACAGCCACCAACGATGTAGAGCGCGCATTTCCACGCCGCAAACTTCTGACTGTTTTCCTCCTGAGTATCTGCCAGCTCTGGATGTTTCTTGGTGTCTAAAATCGTCCAAATCATATATCCGACCAAACAGCAGAATAATACGAGTGCCTCTAAACGACTCACGTCCGAACCTGACATCAAGAATACAGACAACAATGTTATCGCTGCTATTGACACCGGATAATCACGTCGCAGCAGATTCTTTGTCACAGGGATAGGATTAAGAATTGAGCAAACTCCAAGCACAAACATCAAATTGAAAAAATTTGATCCCACCACATTAGCAATAGCCAACTCGTTCGCTCCAGTCACGGAGGCTGTGACACTCACGGCAAGTTCGGGAGCACTTGTGCCGAACGCACAAATTGTCAATCCGATAACGAAAGACGGGATGTTGAATCGTTTTGCTAACTTAGACGATCCGTCTACAAAAAAATCTGCACCATAAATAAGCACAACAAAGCCTACAATAAGCAGAGCCAATTTTAAAATCATCATCATCATATCATCAAAAGCTAAATTATCACCAACCAAATGCTGTTTTATCATCCATCCATTTGCCCTGTGCCTTCATCACCTGCTCGATCACGTCACGTCCGCAACCTTCACCTGCTTTTTTGTCTGACACATAACAACTTATATCTTTTATCTCCGGAGATGCGTCTGCAGGACAACATGGAAACCCACACACTTTCATCACCTCATAATCGGGAATGTCGTCGCCCATATATACGACTTCATCTGCCGAAAGCTTGTTTTTTTCAAGAAAATCACGGAAATCATGGATTTTCACCGCAGATGCCATATATACGTCTTTTATTCCCAGTCCGACGAATCTCTTTCTCACCGCCTCTGTCTTGCCACCTGTGATAATTGCAAGAGTATAGCCCTTCTTTGCGGCATACTGCATAGCATATCCATCCTTGATGTTCACCATACGCATAGGCTCCCCATTGGGGTGGAGAGGCACAGTGTTGGCGGACAAAACTCCGTCGACATCAAAAACAAATGCCTTTATTTTGTTAAGATTTTCTTTGAAATTCATCTCTATATTTTTGTATGTTTTGGCTGACAAGTCGATAGATTTCCAATTCTGTCTCGTTGCCATCTTCATTTAGTCCTTTTTCCTGTTTGCTCATCACCGCTTCATCTCCTCTCACTGCAGGTCCTGTCTGGGCTGCGACGGGAGTCACCTCCATCACCTTCTGAGCCGTCTCCTGAATCAGCGGAATCAGGATATCAAATGGCAAACCGTTCTTCTCCATAAGTCTGTGGGCTATCGCATACATGTGGTTTGCAAAATTACTTGCGAACACAGCAGCCGGATGCAACGCGTTTCTTTGCCTGGTCGTGGCTTCATAACATCTGTCTGACACTGTCGCCACTAGTCGTCTTAGCTTTTCCAGTGTAGACGGAATGGTTGCCTCTATCAAAAACGGTGTGTGCGAAAGATCCACTGACCTCTGTTTTGAGAAGCTCTGCACGGGATATACCACTCCGCAATTAGGGAAGACGTTGGATAATCCGTCTTCACCATCCATCGCCAAAGCCCCTGCCGTATGCACGACTATCTTATCTGCGAGGTTGACATCGGATTCATTAAAATGTTTTTTCAATGCCAGCCACACCTGCCGTTGGGCAGAATCTTTCACGCTGCAAATGTAGATGTCTGCATTCACGTCGACATCACTGATATCCGTACAATATCCGCACGACAATAACTCAGCAAGCGATTTTGCGTTTTCTGCGGTGGGGCTGTACACCTGCACCACATCATCCGACATGGAATGGTTTAACGCCTGCGAAAGATGTGTAGCGACATTTCCGCTTCCCAGAAAAGCAATCTTCATCGGCAATCACTCCATATAAATCAGAATTTGCCTCTGTGGATGCGGTCTAATTTCAGTTTTGACTGATCGAACGGAGCCTTCTCCTCTCCCTTGTGGCCAAGAGCGATAACACACTCAGCTCGCAATCCGTCTGGAATATTCAACAATTTTTTCAAGACATTCTCTGTAGTCTCTCCGTCGTTATTCTTTCTGTTTCTCACCTGCACCCAGCATGATCCAAGTCCAAGGCTCTCAGCCATAAGCTGGATATAAGAAGCTGCTATAGAAGCATCCTCTACCCACACGTCGCTCTTCTCTTCTTCCGCAAGCACAACGATAGCCATCTTAGCTCCTGAGACAAAAGCACTTCCCATCTGACGTGATTCAGAGATTGCCTGAAGGTCATTCGCGTCTTCCACAACAACGAAATGCCAAGGAGTGCATCTTTTTGAAGACGGTGCCATCAAAGCAGCTTTCAAAATCAAGTCAAGCTTTTCCTGCTCGATTGGCTGGTCAGTAAACTTGCGTGTGCTTCTTCTTTCTGTAATGATATCTATTAGTTCTTTCATCTTTATCAAATTTATTCTGCGACCATATGGCCGTTCATCAATTCATATTTTACTTGAAAATCCTTATGAGCTTTTTGAGCTTCAATAAGGGCACTTTGTCCAGCTGTAACAAAAGAAGACTTTATAAAATCCAACTCTATTCTTTGTTCATCAGACAATGAATCTGCTGTTGCCAATTCCACAAAACGATCGTAACAATTGTTCATGAATTCGTCGGAATACAAATCCACAAATTCAACGACATTGTTTATCAGCGAAGAATCCTCACGAAATGGACCAATAGCGACAAGTGTCTTCTTGACGAATTTTAGATTCTCAACCATTCCAGCAAGGCCTGTAGTGTCATTAGCCTGAATCTTGGCATCAACCTTAGTTGTTTCGTGAATCACATTGTTGAAAATGTCATTCACCTGAGTATAGTAGTCAGCAGGGACGTCCAGACAAGAGACCATTCCTAATGAGGCACCGACCGAAAGGATAAATTGTTTGATTTTCATAGGCTATATAAATAAAAGCCTGCAAAACAGAAATCTGAATTGCAGGCCATACAAATTTTAGAATTCTGCCGAACGTGGAGTTCTTGGGAAAGGAATCACGTCGCGGATATTTGTCATACCAGTCACGAACAACAGCAGACGCTCGAATCCAAGTCCGAATCCTGAGTGAGGACAAGAACCGAATTTACGAGTGTCAAGATACCACCACATATCCTTCATTGGGATATTTAGCTCCTGGATTCTTGTTAGCAGCTTATCATAGTCTGCCTCACGCTCAGATCCTCCGATTATCTCTCCGATTGTTGGGAACAACACATCCATAGCGCGGACGGTCTTGCCGTCTTCATTCTGCTTCATATAGAATGCCTTGATCTCCTTTGGATAGTCTGTCAAAATCACTGGATTCTTGAAGTGTTCCTCCACCAAATAACGCTCATGCTCTGAAGCAAGGTCACATCCCCAGTAAACAGGGAACTCAAACTTCTTGCCTTTAGCCACAGCCTCCTCCAGGATCTTGATTCCCTCAGTGTAAGGAAGACGAGTGAACGGAGCCTTCAACACGCTCTGCAATCTCTCGATCAAGCCCTTGTCGATCATCTGGTTCAAGAAAGCCAAGTCATCCTGGCAATTATCCAATGCCCACTGCACACAATATTTGATAAACTCCTCTGCCAAGTCCATATTGTCCTCGATATCGTTGAAGGCAACCTCAGGCTCGATCATCCAGAACTCAGCCAAATGACGTGGAGTATTTGAGTTTTCAGCACGGAATGTAGGTCCGAAAGTATAGATAGATCCGAGAGCAGTAGCAGCAAGCTCACCCTCAAGCTGACCAGAAACAGTCAAGCTGGCCATCTTGCCGAAGAAATCATCATCGTAAATGATGCTGCCATTCTCGTCTTTCTTCAAATCATAAAGATTCTTTGTTGTCACCTGGAACATCTGTCCAGCGCCCTCACAGTCGGAAGCTGTGATGATTGGAGTGTGGAAATAGAAGAATCCTCTGTCATGGAAGAACTTGTGAATAGCGATCGCCATGTTGTGACGGATACGGAAAACAGCTCCGAAAGTGTTTGTACGGGGACGAAGGTGAGCGATCTCACGCAAAAACTCCATCGAACAGCCTTTCTTCTGCAATGGGTATTCATTCACGTCGGCCTTACCATAGATCTCAATGCTCTTTGCAAGCACCTCCACACTCTGTCCAGCTCCCTGCGACTGCACCAATGTGCCGACACAGCTTATACATGCACCAGTAGTGACATCTTTCAATATGTTTTCGTCGATAGTACCAGCGTCTACAACAAGCTGAATATTTTTGATAGTCGAACCGTCGTTCAAAGCGATAAAACTCACATTCTTATTGCCACGCTTCGTACGGACCCAACCCTTTACGTTTATTTCAGATCCATAGTTTGTCAACCCTAAGGCGTCAACTATTTTCGTTCTCTTTATGCCCATAATTTAAATATCATTTAATGATTGCAAAATTATATGATTTTTATCAGTATGCAAAATATATTAAAAGGTAAATTCATTACCGTCATTGCCTAAAAAAGTATTTTCAAAGATTGGTTTTGCTTCTTCCAAAAACATTTTTCTGTCTCTGTATCTTGTGGAAAAATGTCCAATCACAAGTTTTTTTGCCTCGGCAAGCGACGCGATTTTAGCTGCATCTGAGGCAGTGGAGTGAAATGTCTGTTTGGCTCTTACCCTATCCTTCTCGAGAAAAGTCGACTCATGGAACAGAATGTCCACTCCTTTTATTTTATCGACCACCTTCTCATTATAAGCTGTGTCGGAAAGATATGCGAAACTTTTTTGTGGAGAAGGCGGTAGTGTCAGATTATTGTTCGGCACGACAATTCCGTCTGGTGTGACATAGTCATCTCCATTGAGGATAAATTTATACTGTTCAATCGGGATATTATAAAATTTGGCTTTATCAGCTCTCAGATGTCGACGGTGGGGTTTCTCACGGAAAAGGAATCCAGATGTGGGAATCGAATGTTTCAATGGAATCGACGACACCTCTATTTTGTCATTTTCATATATAATCTCACTTGAAAAAGGTGAGAATGTTTCAAACTGCACTTTGAAATGAAGATAATTGCAAAAAAAGTCAAGTTGAGGACGCAATGCCTCCTCCAATCCTTTGTGGGAATGGATAGTGATGTCGCTACGTCTGCCAAGAAGGTCGAGCGTTGAAATCAGTCCGATCAATCCGAAACAGTGATCCCCGTGAAGATGAGAAATGAAAATATGGTTCATTCTCGAATGGTTCACACAATAGTGACGCAATGCCTGTTGGGCATTCTCACCACAATCAATCAGAAACGTTTTTGAATTCATATTCAGAGCGTAAGCCGACTGGTTCATTTTAAGCGACGGCAAAGCGGCACACGACCCTAATATTTTAAGAGAATTATCTTCCATGAGAATTGAAATAAAAAGAGGCACACCGTGACGATGTGCCTCCTATTAGTATAGCTTCAAAACTTATTCTTACTTAGAGAAAAGCTCGATTTCTACACGACGGTTCTTAGCACGACCTGCAAGTGTAGAGTTAGAAGCAACTGGGTTAGCTGAACCATAACCCTGTGACTGGATGTTAGCAGCAGAAACTCCCTTGTTAACCAAGTAGTTCTTTACAGAAGCTGCACGATCCTTAGACAACTGAAGGTTCTTAGCTGCGTTACCTGAGTTATCAGTGTAACCCTTAAGAGTTACAGACCACTCTGGGTGAGACTTAAGCAACATTGCAAGACCGTCTAGAGAAGAGTAAGAAGACTGCTTGATGATAGCCTTTGCTGACTCGAACTCAAGCTGAGCGAATGCAGTCTTGATGATCTCGTCCTCTTCCTTAGTTGGAACGTAACGAACTGGCTCACGAGTAGCTCTGATATGAGAATCAAGAGAATCCTGAGTGAACTTGATCTGCTGCTGTAGCTTGTTGATTGCTACGTTCTGGTTAACGATCTGCTCCTCAAGCTTAGATGTAAGCTCCTCGCACTGACGCTTCTGCTCCTCTAGGATTGGAGTCAAATCAGGAACTTCACACTTAGGTGCGTAATCTACCCAAGCGATGTTACGGATGTTACGATCACCACCGAACTTGTAGCGAACCTCAAGGTTAGCACCGAAAGTTAGGTGACCACCTTCTGGATAACATGGACGCATACGGTACATTGCTGTAGCCTCCAAACCGATAGCGAAGTACTTGCTTACATTGTACTCAATCTGGCCAGCACCGTAAAGACCAACAACGAACTTGTTGTCATCAGCCATCCTGCTTGAGTTCTCCCAAACACCGATTGTTCCTACAACTCCTGGGTTGAAGTAAACGTTAAGTTTCTGCAATCCCATGCTTCTGTATGGAGCAACGATATTAGACAAGTTGAATGAAGAATGAAGAATGATGTCGTGGTTAACTGCATCATAAGTCTCCTGATTGTTCATTGCGTACATGTACTGCAAGCCAAGACCCCAACGAGGATTGAATGTAGCCTCAGTGAAAATTCCGAACTGACCGTTGATTGTACCTGAAAGAGTACGATCTGGCTCTGCGATAGGAGCCCATCTCAAGTAGTTAACACCACCCTTTAGACCTAGAGACCAGTGGCAAATACCCTTTGCTGTAGCTGTATCTGCAGTTGCCTGCTCCTGAGCGAAAGCATTGCCAGCAAGTGTTGCTGCTGCTGCTAAAGCTAAAAATTTCTTTGACATTTTTTATAAGTTAAAATTAGACATTATTTACTTTCCTAGTTGATTCTTCAAAGCTGCCAACTGCTCGATGTCTCCAAGAGTTGTCTTCTCCAAAGTTGTTGCGGCTGCTGCCTCACTCTTCTTTGAAGCCTTCTTCTTCTTGAAATCCTTCTTCTCTTCAGTTGCACCCTCTTCGAATGTTCTGCTGTGAGAAACGATGATTCTCTTTGACTCCTTGTTGAACTCAAGAACCTTGAATGGAAGCTTCTCGTCAACCTTAGCCACTGAACCGTCCTCCTTTGTCAAGTGCTTTGGAGTACAGAAACCTTCAACTCCGTAAGGCAACATTACGATTGCTCCCTTGTCTACGATCTCTGTGATTGTTCCCTCGTGTACTGAACCCTCTGTGAAGATTGTCTCAAATACATCCCAAGGATTATCCTCAAGCTGCTTGTGACCTAGGCTCAAACGACGATTCTCTTTGTCGATCTCCAATACCTGAACCTCGATGTCTGCACCGATAGTTGTGAACTCTGATGGGTGCTTTACCTTCTTTGTCCAAGATAGGTCTGAGATGTGGATCAAACCATCAACTCCCTCCTCGATCTCAACAAATACTCCGAAGTTTGTGAAGTTACGTACCTTTGCAGTGTGCTTTGTTCCTACTGCATACTTAGTATCGATTGCCTCCCATGGATCTGGCTTAAGCTGCTTAACACCCAAGCTCATCTTTCTCTGCTCACGATCCAATGTCAATACTACAGCCTCAACTGTATCTCCTACTGACAAGAAATCCTGTGCGCTTCTCAAGTGCTGGCTCCATGACATCTCTGATACGTGGATTAGACCCTCTACTCCTGGAGCGATCTCAACAAATGCACCGTAATCAGTCATGACAACTACCTTACCAGTTACCTTGTCGCCAACCTTCAAATCTGCCTTCAATCCATCCCATGGATGAGGAGTAAGCTGCTTCAATCCTAGAGCAATTCTCTTCTTGTCGTTATCGAAGTCAAGGATAACAACATTGATCTTCTGATCTAGCTCTACAACCTCCTTAGGATCGTTTACACGGCCCCATGAAAGGTCTGTGATGTGGATAAGACCATCTACGCCACCAAGATCGATGAATACACCGTATGATGTGATGTTCTTAACTGTTCCCTCAAGTACCTGACCCTTCTCCAACTTAGAGATGATCTGAGACTTCTGCTGCTCAAGCTCTGCCTCGATAAGTGCCTTGTGTGAAACTACTACGTTCTTGAACTCGTGGTTGATCTTTACAACCTTGAATTCCATTGTCTTGCCTACGAATACATCGTAATCGCGAATAGGCTTAACGTCAATCTGAGAACCTGGCAAGAATGCCTCGATGCCGAATACGTCAACGATCATACCGCCCTTAGTTCTGCACTTGATATATCCCTTGATAATCTCGTCCTTCTCCAATGCCTCGTTGACACGATCCCATGAACGTGCTGCGCGAGCCTTGCGGTGAGATAGATTCAACTGTCCTTTCTTGTCCTCCTGGTTTTCGATGTAAACCTCTACCTCGTCACCAATCTTCAAGTCTGGATTGTAACGGAACTCATTAGTAGAAACGATACCATCCGACTTTCCACCTACGTTCACTACGACCTCTCTCTTGTTCAAAGAGATTACTTTACCAATTACAACCTCGTTGTCCTTGATAGAGTTAAGAGTCTGGTCGTACTTTGACTCTTGCTCCTGACGCGCTGCTTCTGACAAGCTCTCGCCATTCTTGTAGCCATCCCAATCGAAGTCCTCTATAGGAGCTACATTCTTTGTTAAATCACTCATTTTAAAAATTAAACAATTAGTCGTTAGACATTATATATAGTAATATCGCTACAAAATTATAATTTATTTTGTACATTTCAATACAAACCTATTTTTTTTTGCTAATACACAATGTATTGTTGATAAATTCTGTATGTTCTTCACAAAAAATCATCTTCAACCTGTGCATTGCTCGTGTACATGCGATGTAAAGCAAGCTTTTGTCCATCTCATCATTGTAATTCGTCTTCGTGACACTCGGTATCACCACTTCATCAAACTCCAATCCTTTAGCCATGTGCGACGTTGTCACAACTATTCCATTGGTGAATGCCTGACATCCGCTCACCAGCAATGTCGCTCTCTTCTGCAATTCTCCCAACGACTCGAAAAAGGCAATCGCGTCTTTCTCTAATTTAAATATGTATGCTGTCGACGTCGGATTGTTCACATCCACTTCCATGATCATCTCTCGCATCAGCTGGGCCTCCGCCTCTCTGCTCGACACTTCTATCAGCTGTGGTTTCTCAGTGTGTCGCTCCACAACGTCGATTTCCGAATTTCCTGAAATGCTCTTCGCTAGCTCTGTGATCTCATATCCTGATCGGTAACTCTTGTTGAGCTTCATTATTTCGGCTTTATACAATGCTTTGCGGATATCGTCGGCGGTTGTCGAACTGTATGGGTTGACATTCTGAGCAGCGTCGCCAAGAATTGTCTTCTTGCAAGGGAATATCTTTGACAACAGACGGTATTGCACCGGTGAATAATCCTGCATCTCATCCACAAGCAGATGCTTCACACTGCTCTTCGTCTTCACTCCTTCAAGCGAGATCTTCAAATAAATCATAGGGGCGACGTCGGCATACTCCATCTTCTTGTCTTTCGTCTTCTTCAGATATTCCGGTTTGCCAAGCCACTCATACATATCTTTATATACAGCAGCGTCGGATCCAAGATGAAGCATTTTCTTCAATTCCGCGCGCACTTTTCGCATCTCTTCCGTCGTCAGTATCCGACGGAATGATATCTTAAACTCGTTCTTGATGTCGTTTGCAATCAGTTCCAGACGCTGACGGATAGGCAGTCTGTCGTGTGAATGGAATTTTTCCAATATCCATTCTTTGGCGACGGGAATGATTCCCACTACAATATCCTCTGGCTGGAAACAGGTATTCTCAAGATGAACCAGATATTTATCCAGCAACTGGACAAACTCGAATGTGGCTTTGAATTTAGTTCGTTCTATTGTGGCAGCATTTTTATTTTCAAGCAAATCGTTCACCTGCTCGAAGAATGTCTGGAATTTCACTTTGCCATCAAGCAGCTCAGAGAGAAGCTCCTCCATTCCACACTCCTTGATTGTCTCCTCTCCCAATTCTGGCAACACATTGGAGATATAGTCGGCAAACACTTTGTTTGGCGAGATGATCAGGATGTCATCCGATGTGATCTGCCCCTTAAACCTATATAATATGTATGCCACTCGATGGAGAGCTATCGACGTCTTTCCTGAGCCAGCCACTCCTTGGATTATAAGATTGTGCGACTCCTCATCACGGATAATTGCATTTTGCTCTCGCTGGATTGTGGCGACGATATTCTTCATTCGCTCGTCCGACGTGGTGCTGAGTTCCTTCTGCAGCAGCTCATCGTCAATGTTTATGCTGTTCTGAATCATAAACTCCATAATGGAGTTGCGGATTCTGAACTGACGTTTGAACTCTATCATTCCGTCGATTCTTCCAACCGGAGACTCATAATAAGCTTTTCCGAAGTCGAAGTCGTAAAACATTGTAGATATCGGAGCACGCCAGTCGTATATCAGATTTCGCTTGCTTTTTGAATCATAAAGAGAATGGATGCCAACATATAAAGAAGAGGCTTCATCCTCACCGTCGGCACGGAAATCTATTCGTCCGAAATACGGCACAAGCTTCATCCTTTTCAGGCGACGCTTCGTATTCTCCATCTCCTCCGCGCTCATGGCAGCCTGCGTCACATAGTTTCGCGTCGCACTTTTTTCCGCACGGTCGAGTTCGGACAGGTTTTCCCACAAATACTCCTTGAACGCCTTCATATCCTTCACCTGCTGGTGGATAAAGGCATCAATACCCAGAATCATATCATCAATAAATTCCAGCACCGACTTCAGATAACGTCGTTCATCAGCTTCAGTTGGGTTCAGCATAGTCGTAACAATCGTAAAAATTATATCATCCGTAATGCGGGGCCAAGCCTTGCGCCTGCCCCATGCTCATATATGACGCAAAATTAGCCAATCATATACAATTGTAAAAAAGAAAGAGCACTCAAATTAATTAAGTGCTCGAAATTTATTTCATTCTTCTGTCTGACGCCTCTCTATACCATTTTCTTTGTTTACTCTGTCAATAAAGGAAGTCACCTCAGACAGACCATTTGCGAACTTTTCGAAATCCTCCTTATAAAGGAAAATTTTGTGTTTCTCAAACGAAACCTGAGACTCATCATCCCCCACTTTTTTCTTACTCTCTGTAATCGCGAGAAACAACTCACCCCTACGATTCTTCTTTACATCAAAATAGTAGATCCTCTTTCCCGCCTTCACCGCTTTGGAAAAAACGATTTCTAAATCGTTTTTGTCCTTAAAATCCTTATTTTCTTCCATATCGTAAAATATCTATCACAAAATTATTACATTAATGAAACAAGCCAAAAGTCAATAATATTTTTTTTGTTTCATTTGTGAAAAAATGTAAAAATATGAGGTAAATCACGCATAAATACATTCATTTGGGCCATTTTTAACCAATATGAGAATTAAAATTCAGTTTTTCTCGACATATTGACAACCCATTTTTTCGTATCACACATTATTACATCTTCAAATTTTTCCGCAAGATATGAAATTCTGTTAATTTTCACGTGTTTTTATGACATTTTTGTTACAAAAATTAGCAAATCAGCATCATAAATAATTCAGCTATTAATGTGAATGATATTGTCGAAATGCCAACATTATCTATTTTTTCCAAAAAACTAATTGTAAGTTAGGCGTACAAAGGTTATCTTTGCGACGTTTTAAGTAGACTACATTTGTAAGTAGAGAAAAAAAATGGTAAAAATTACATTCCCAGACGGTTCCGTTCGTGAATTTGAGAACGGCGTCACAGGTTATCAGATCGCAGAGAGCATCTCTTCACGTTTGGCACAGGACGTGCTGGCGATCAGCGTAAACGGAGAGACAAGAGACTTGAATCGCGCAATCAACGAGGATGCGGCTATCAAGTTGTTCAAATTTGAAGACGAAGAGGGTAAGCACACATTCTGGCATACTTCAGCCCACTTGATGGCCCAGGCAATCCAGATGCTTTATCCAAACGCAAAATTCGGTATCGGACCAGCTATTGAAAACGGTTTCTACTACGATATCGATTTCGGCGACATCACATTGAAAGAGTCGGATTTCGCAGCCATCGAAAAGAAGATGATGGAAATCGTTGCGACAAAGCAGACCCTAACTCGCGTCGACATCTCAAAGGCAGACGCAATGAAGATGTTCGAGCAGAGAGGCGAAGTATATAAGACTGAGTTGATCAGCGAGCTTGAAGACGGAAAGATCACCCTATACGAGCAGGGAAGCTTCACAGACCTTTGCCGTGGACCACACTTGAAAGATGTGTCTCCAATCAAGGCAGTCAAGATCACTTCTCTTGCAGGAGCATATTGGAGAGGCGACGAGAAGAGAAAGCAGCTTACTCGTCTTTACGCCATCACATTCCCTAAGAAGAAGATGCTCGACGAGTATCTTGAACTTTTGGAGGAGGCTAAGAAGCGCGACCACAGAAAGATCGGCAAGGAGATGGAATTGTTCATGTTCACAGACATGGTGGGCAAAGGACTTCCAATGTGGCTTCCAAAGGGAACAGCTCTTCGCTTGCGTCTGGAGGATATGCTAAAGAAGATTCAAAAAAGATTCGGCTACCAGCAGGTAATCACTCCTCATATCGGAAACAAGAACCTATACGTCACTTCAGGACACTGGGATCACTACGGTGAAGACAGCTTCCGTCCTATCGAGACACCAGAAGAGGGAGAAGTATACATGCTTAAGCCAATGAACTGCCCTCACCACTGTATGATCTTCAAATATCAGCCACGTTCATACCGTGACCTACCTTTGCGTCTTGCAGAGTTTGGTACTGTATATAGATATGAGCAGAGCGGTGAGCTTCACGGATTGACACGTGTACGTTCGTTTACACAGGATGACGCGCACTTGTTCGTACGTCCAGACCAGGTAAAAGAGGAGTTCATGCGTGTGATGGACATCATCGGAATCATCTTCAAGGCTTTGAATTTCGACAATTTCGAGGCTCAGATTTCATTGAGAGATCCAAACAACACCACTAAATATGTAGGAACAGAGGAGAACTGGAACAAAGCGGAGCAGGCGATCATCGAGGCATGCAAGGAGAAAGGAATGCCAGCACGCGTTGAATATGGCGAGGCAGCGTTCTACGGACCTAAGCTCGACTTCATGGTGAAGGATGCTCTTGGACGCCGTTGGCAGCTAGGAACAATCCAGGTGGACTACAACTTGCCAGAGAGATTCGGTCTTGAATATGTAGGAGAAGACAACCAGAAGCACCGTCCAGTGATGATCCACCGTGCACCATTCGGATCTATGGAAAGATTCGTAGCCGTGTTGATCGAGCACACAGCAGGAAAATTCCCATTGTGGCTGACACCAGACCAGGTAGCAATCCTGCCAATCAGCGAGAAGTACAACGACTACGCAAGAAAGGTACAGGAGTATTTGGACTCTAAAGATGTGAGAGCCATCGTCGACGACAGAAACGAGAAAATCGGAAGAAAAATCCGCGACAATGAGATCAAACACATCCCTTACATGTTGATTGTAGGAGAGAAAGAAGCAGAAAATGATGAAGTTTCTGTAAGAAAACAGGGCGAAGGTGATAAAGGTTCAATTAAATTTACTACATTTGCCGAGAATTTGAATGCAGAAGTGGCTCAAATGTTGAGCGAATTCTAAGATTCAAGAATATAACAAGATAATTAATAACTATTTAAGGAGGATATTGCTATCGCAACTCAACCATTTTTCAAGAAGCCAAAGACTGCTGATACAGCAGCGCCAGGCAACAAACCCGCACAAAGTCCTAGAGACAACAAGGGTACTCAGAAAGAGCAGGCTCACAAAATAAACGACGAGATCAGAGCCAAAGAGGTTCGTTTGGTAGGCGACAACGTAGAGCAAGGAGTGGTTTCATTAGAAAAAGCACTTCAGATTGCTGACGAATTGGAGCTTGACTTAGTTGAGATTTCACCGAACGCAGAGCCACCTGTTTGTAAAGTTATTGATTATCAGAAGTTCCTTTACCAGCAGAAAAAGCGTGAAAAGGAATTGAAGTCAAAGCAGGTGAAGGTTGTAGTCAAAGAGATAAGATTCGGTCCTCAGACTGATGACCACGACTACGAATTCAAACTTCGCCATGCGATTGAGTTCTTGAAAGAGGGAGCCAAGATAAAGGCATTCGTATTCTTCAAGGGACGTTCCATCCTATTCAAGGAGCAGGGAGAGGTGTTGCTACTTCGCTTTGCCAACGATTTGGAAGAGTATGGGAAGGTGGATCAGATGCCATTGCTTGAAGGAAAGAGAATGATCATCACGCTTTCTCCAAAGAAAAAGACCAAGTAAAAATACTAGGTATAAAGGTTAATTAAAAATTAAAAAAATGCCAAAAGTTAAGACTAATTCCGGTGCCAAAAAAAGATTTCTTCTTACCGGAACAGGAAAGATCAAAAGAAAGCACGCTTACAAGCGTCACATTTTGACAAAGAAGACAAAGAAGCAGAAGCTTAATCTAACTCACGATGCAATCGTAGCATCTTGTGACCGTAAGGAAGTAAGAGATTTGCTAAATCTTAGATAAGTCTGAGTTATCAGGTGAACTAAGAAGATTTGTCTTAAACAGAAATTTTTAATTTATTAAACAGAGTTGATAGCCAAAAAGATCTCATAAAGAGACGCTATTGCTCACAAAACTTAAAAAAATGCCAAGATCAGTCAATCACGTTGCTTCAAGAGCAAAGAGAAAGAGAATTCTAAAGCTTACAAGAGGTTACTACGGAGCTAGAAAGAACGTTTGGACGGTAGCAAAGAACACTTGGGAGAAGGGTTTGACTTACGCTTACCGTGACCGTAAGAACAAGAAGCGTAACTTCCGTGGACTATGGATCCAGAGAATTAACGCTGCTGCAAGACTAGAGGGTCTTTCATACTCAAAGCTTATGGGTGCTATCCATAAGGCAGGTATCGAGATGAACCGTAAGGTGTTAGCAGATTTGGCTATGAACCAGCCTGAAGCTTTCAAGGCTGTTGTAGCTAAGGTAAAGTAAATTAAGCTTTATTCGGAATAAAAAACCTGATGTCTAAGACATCAGGTTTTTTTGTGTTTATTGGCAGTTGGCTATTGGCTTATAGCTTATGGCAGGCGACGGGAATCATTCCATGCGGAGCTAATGAAGAGTGATTATTTCAGAAACTTCGCAGATTTACATCCATTAAAGGCATTTTCCCCAACTGAGACTTTCTTCTCAAAATTGGCTATTATTAATTGTTTTGTATTGCCTTCCAGGCAAAGTAGAGACGTTGCGCGCAACGTCTCTACTTCATCCCAGATTACCACCGCTTCGCTTGTGGCGTCTTCCAGACGACTTTATTCGACGTTTTCAAATCCTCGACCATCTTTAATATTGCAATAGCCTATTCCATTACTCTTTTTATATTTAAGACACTAGAATGCCATAAAGGATCGCACTCACCTTCTTCATGCAAGTTTGTATGGACTAACACGTAATTTAACCCAAAATCTTTTATTTCCAATTCTAATGTTTGCGGGAAACAGTAGAAATCTAAGGCTCTCTATAGAGATGAAGAACCTGAATTTTATAAAATTATCTACAACAGTAGAAATCTAAGGCTCTCTATAGAGACTAAAAGTATGGAAAGATGGTAAAACTTTATCTACAACAGTAGAAATCTAATGCTCTCTATAGAGAAAAGACGTGCTTTCTTACATAGACAAGATCTACAACAGTAGAAATCTAATGCTCTCTATAGAGTTGACTCATTTGAAGAGGCTTATGAAGCATCTACAACAGTAGAAATCTAATGCTCTCTATAGAGGAAAGACTAGAAGAAGCTGAGAGTGTGAATCTACAACAGTAGAAATCTAATGCTCTCTATAGAGCAACTAGTATGCATCGGTGGCGAAATAGGATCTACAACAGTAGAAATCTAATGCTCTCTATAGAGCTAATAAGTATTTAATATGCAACAAATGATCTACAACAGTAGAAATCTAATGCTCTCTATAGAGCCTTGGCGTAATCTAAGGAATAGCTTAATGATCTACAACAGTAGAAATCTAATGCTCTCTATAGAGTCCATTACCAATTATCTACCAAATTACGCATCTACAACAGTAGAAATCTAATGCTCTCTATAGAGGACGTACTTCCCAGTGAGAAGGGGATATCTATCTACAACAGTAGAAATCTAATGCTCTCTATAGAGTTGACAACGTAGGAAAAGTCGTGAGCTTCATCTACAACAGTAGAAATCTAATGCTCTCTATAGAGAAAAAACATATAACAATGGCAAATCTAAAATCTACAACAGTAGAAATCTAATGCTCTCTATAGAGATTCTCTCAGAGAGATTTACAAATCTTTATCTACAACAGTAGAAATCTAATGCTCTCTATAGAGGAGATATTACTCTTTCTTATGTAGCTCAAATCTACAACAGTAGAAATCTAATGCTCTCTATAGAGATTTGGAATTGGCAAAAAGGCTATGGGGATATCTACAACAGTAGAAATCTAATGCTCTCTATAGAGTTCATCAAGAATAATGAGGAGAAAGAATTGAATCTACAACAGTAGAAATCTAATGCTCTCTATAGAGTCGAGACGAACAGCAAAAGAAGGTCTTCGAATCTACAACAGTAGAAATCTAATGCTCTCTATAGAGAATGGTGGGGAAAGGAATATCGAGAAAATATCTACAACAGTAGAAATCTAATGCTCTCTATAGAGTGCCAACCCTCCTAATCCTGGAATATAGATCTACAACAGTAGAAATCTAATGCTCTCTATAGAGAGGACACAACAGATTCAGGATTTACAAGAATCTACAACAGTAGAAATCTAATGCTCTCTATAGAGAGCAACTTTCCTGCAAATCTACACAAAAGATTATAAATCAGCAATATTCTCTGTCAAGTTTTTTGACATCTTTTAGGGGGGTATATTAATCAAAAAATTAGAGCTTTTATATAAGTAGCTATCTATCAGAATATTATATTTCAACAACTACTATATTCTCTTCTTGTATACACGCAGGATTGCAAAAAAACTTACAGGCATATTGTTTTATTCATAAATATCATTTATTTTTAACCTTAATAATTTCTAATACGAATTGATTATGGGAAAAAATGAAAACAAATACCAGTTATCAAAAACATTACGTTTTGGACTAACACTAAAAGAGAAGATTTCGAATAATGAGAAAACACCTTACCAAAGCCATTCTCAATTCAGAGATTTAATTATCCTTTCAGAAAACAGAATCAGAGAAGGTATCAGCACTCCCCAAAACCGTGACTTACCCTCTTTTATCCACAGAATTCAAAATTGCACCGATTTTATCAATGATTTCATCCATGATTGGTGGATGATTCTGATGCACACAGGACAAATTGAATTGGACAAAGACTACTATAAAAGCCTAACTAAAAAAGTGGGATTTGTAGGTTTCTGGTACAAAGAGAACAAAAAAAAGGGTGGAAAAACGAAGCAACCACAAGCCAGAAACATACCAATGGGTGAGCTTAGACATCTTTGTCCCCAAAATACTAAGGAGTGTGCCACATACATCACCGATTATTGGAAAGATCTTTTGATAACAGCAACCAACAAACTGTATGAAAGCAGTGAACAACAAAAGAAATTCATCAAAGCGATGGAGCAGAATCGCACGGATAACAAACCTAACGAAATAGATCTGAAAAAATCTTTTTTGAGTCTGGTATCTGTGACAATGGAACTGCTAAACCCTATTCTAAACGGGCAGATACTATTCAACAAAATGGACAGGCTCGATATGTCTAAAAAAAGCGACAATGATTTCATTGATTTCGTCAATGATCACGAAACGGTTCGTGAATTAAACAATGACATTGAAGAAATAATCGCTGATTTCAAAGAAAACGGCAATAATGTAAACTATTGCAAAGCGACACTTAATCCAGACACAGCATTAAAGCAACACAACAACAATATTCCAAATGATATAGCAACTGATTTGGAAGAGCTAATGATGGACAGCATCGTCGGAAATTATGATGATGTCAACTCTTTTATGGATAATTATGTTTCAAATTTATCTGCAAAAGATAAAATAAAAAAAATCAAAGACTCCAATATAAGCCTTATTTATCGCGCTATCCTCTTCAAATACAAGATGATTCCGGCAAACGTAAGAAGAGATATAGCCCAAGGAATGGCCAAAAAGCTCAATAAAGACGAAGAGAATATCTACAGTTTTCTATGCGAGTTTGGCACTTTGCGTACTCCACAAAAAGACTACGCTGATCTGAAGGACAAGGACAGTTTCAATCTTGACAACTATCCATTGAAAGTGGCGTTTGATTTCGCATGGGAGGGATTAGCAAAAGCTTGGTATCACGACCAATCTGATTTTCCTATTGATCCATGTCGTGATTTTCTACAAGAAAATTTTGATGTGAACTTAGAGGAAGACCAAGAAGACGAATATTTTCTTCTGTATGCAGATCTTATCGAGCTAAACGCCTTATTATCAACTCTCGACAAAGGGAATCCTGCAGACCCCGACTCAATAAAAAATGAAGCATTGGAGATGGTCGAATACATAAATTGGAATTCACTTGACAAAAAAAATGGAAACTACTACAAAAAAATAATCAAAAACCGTCTGAAATCTTCGAAGGGCAACGAAACGTACGAAAGAATAAAAAAAGAGATTTCCATGAGCCGTGGACGTCTTAAGAACAAAATAGAAAAATATGACGATCTCACTTCTCAATACAAGCGTATTGCCATGGATTTAGGAAAGAAATTCGCCTCTTTACGAGACAAAATTATAGCTGCGAATGAGGATAACAAGGTGACTCACTATGCAATGATTCTTGAGGATTCCAATTGCGACAAATATCTCTTGTTGCAAAAAGTAAGCAATAACATTTATCATTGTATGAGTTACGATTCTTCAGATCCCAAAGCTTACTATGTCGACTCTATCACATCTTCTGCAATAGCAAAGATGATCAGAAAGGAAACGAATCCATCCAAGATAAGAGAGTATGCTGAATTAGAAGAGAAAGAAAGAGAGAGACGGAACGTTGATGATTGGTGCAGGTTTATAAGCAAAAAAGAATACGACAGGAGGTATCAGTTGAATATTAACAATGGTTTATCTTTTGAGGCACTAAAAAAAGAGATCGATTCCAAGAGTTATATTTTGGTGAAAAAGAACATTAGTGTTGATTCTATCCGTGAACTTGTTGAAAATGAAGGATGCCTTCTTTTCCCTATCGTCAATAAAGACCTCACAAAGGAAAGGAAAACAACAGAAGACAATCAATTCACAAAAGATTGGAATATGATATTCTCTGGGTCTGAAACCAATTGGAGATTAACCCCTGAATTCAGAGTGACGTATAGAAATCCAGTACCAGGATATCCTAATGACAAATTTGGGTCGAAAAGATATTCAAGATTCCAGATGAACGCTCATTTTGTATGCGATTTTATTCCATCCTCTAATTCATACACATCCAACAGAGAGCAAATCGCCATATTCAAAGACGAGGGAGAACAGAAAAAGAGAGTAGAGGAATTTAATCGCACCCTATCAAACATCAATCAAAAATTCTATGTCATTGGTATTGATAGAGGGCAAAAAGAGCTTGCCACACTTTGTGTCGTCGACCAGGATAAGAAAATACACGGAGATTTTAAGATCTACACTCGCAAATTCAATTCCGAAAGAAAGCAATGGGAGCATTATTCTCTCGAAGGAGAAAAAGGGACAAGAAACATCCTTGATCTATCTAACCTTCGTGTTGAGACGACCATTATAATTGATGGCAAACCAGAAAGGAGACAAGTGCTTGTCGATCTGAGTGAGGTGTTGGTGAAGGATAAAGAAGGAAATTACACAAAGCCCAACAAGATGCAGATCAAAATGCAACAAATGGCTTATGTTCGAAAGCTTCAGTTCCAAATGCAGGCAAATCCAACCGAGGTTTTGGAATGGTATGAGCAGAATCCAACAGAAGAGTTGATCATAAAGAATCTCGTCGACAAAGAGAACGGAGAAAAGGGACTTATCTCTTTCTACGGAACAGCACTTGTAGAACTAGACCAGACACTTCCCGTCTCAAAAATAAAAGAGATGCTCGAGGAATTTAAGATACTGAAGCAAAGAGAAAGCAAAAAGGAGAATGTGCAAAAAGAGCTGAATAACCTTACACAACTTGAAGCTGTCGACAGTCTGAAAGCAGGAATTGTCGCAAACATGGTTGGTGTGATCTCATATATCTTAAAGACACTGGATTATAATGCCTATATCTCACTCGAAGATTTGTCTACAGTGCAATCCAGCACCGAATTTGCAAGTGGAATATCAGGAGCAATCACCAAAATGTCGAGAGAAGAAGGAAGAAGAATAGATGTGGAGAAATATGCCGGTCTTGGATTGTATAATTTCTTCGAGATGCAATTGCTACGAAAACTACACCGCATACAAACAGACAACGGAAACATTCTTCATCTTGTCCCTGCTTTCCGTGCCCAAAAGAATTACGACCACATCATGGTAGGAAAAGAAAAAATAAAGAACCAATTTGGAATCGTGTTCTTTGTAGACGCGGCAGCTACATCTATCAAATGCCCACGCTGTGGAGCGGTCAATGAGGATAAATTCAATCCAGATAAACAAAAGTACCCAGATGCAGAAAAAGGGCCAAAATTGAGAAATCGCAAGGAGCAGTCAGGCAAAAAAGTATGGGTAACCAGAGACAAGGAAGACGACGACCGTATCAAATGCTATTGCTGTGGATTCGACACAAAGGAAAAGAACGAAGGAAATCCTTTTATGTATATCAAGAGTGGCGACGACAATGCAGCCTATCTTATATCAGATTTAGGAGTTGAGTCTTACAGAAAAGCTTATGAATTAGCTGCGACTGTAGTGGAAGACAGAAAAAAAACATTAACTAACAATTTAAATCAAAGCAACTACAAAATTAGATTTTTATGGCACACTATGTATTAGCTATTGACGAGACAGGAGGATTCATGACATCCCCTTTTGATAATCAAAAATGGATTAAATCTTTTTCATGTGGAGTTTGCTTTATTGATAAGACGGAAGAGGATATAAAAAACATCTTTGTCAAATTATATAATGACTTCAATGGCTGTAGTCCTAATACCAATGATTTGAAAAGCATCTTGAGAAACGAGGCCTTTCATTCAAACAAACTTTCTGAAGATAAACTAATAAAATGCAAAGATGCCTTTGCTCCTATTATCGACAAAGCATTTTCTTCTAAAGACAAGCCTTCTCTTTACGCTAACAATCAAGACTGGTGGCTTACATCCGTGGTTGTTGTAATCGAGTTGTTTTTAGACTCGTATAAATTCCAGAGCAATGACACGATCGACATTTTTTTCGATGGAAGAAAAGACACCACTTGGGGAGCTCTTGACGAAAACACCTCGCCTTACGACCCTAATAATGACCAACAATGGGATATATACAAGCAATACCACAAGTTTTTGAAAGACCAAATATGGAATTATATAAGTCCAATAATGACTCATAGAAGACTAAATATAAAACTATACTATGGGCAAGATTCAAACAATGCAGGCATTGCTGTCGCCGACATTGTAACAAAATTGGTTGCAAGAGGATTATCAAAAAAACAATTCATTGAAGGGATTCCCGTTGAGACTCGTTCCTGCAGACAAATAAACAACTTGAATAGCCCAGAAAAACTATTTGAGAACGACCAAATCATTGAAGCGTACACCACAATTCTTCACGAATTAGAGAATGACGACAACAAACACATTGGAATGGTGTCCACGATTCTCAACAAACTTAACCAGCAGGAAGAAGACTATGCTATTGTATGGAGTCTGTTCTACGATTTTATCAAAAACAGAATAGAAGAAAGGAAGCTGGAATCAAGCCAGCAATTGGTGGAGATTTTCACTGGAGAACTGAAAAAAATCCTTCCGGAATGGAGTAACAAAGTGAAAGGGCTGAAAGAACTCAACTGCACCGATTTTATTATTTTAATCAATGAATATTCCTCCCATTTAGGAATAGCGACCTCTATGCCTTTTTCATTTGATGAATTTGAGAAATACAACAATAAATTTGATGAATTTGAGAAATACAACAATAAATACGAAGGACGACTTCTTAGACGTTGGGAAAATAAAATCAGGTTTAATCTAAGAGCTGCTGAAATCTGTTTCAATGGATATGATTTTAAGACAATTCAGGAATCCATGTCTGATTTATGCGACAAACAAGACAAGCTGAGAGAAATGCTTGATGGGGGAAAAGACAACCATTCGTCCGCAATATTGGGCACATTAGGACAAGCATATGCTTTTCTTAATGAAACATCAAACGCCGAAAGTAAATTCAAAAGAAGTCTGGAGATTTCTGATTACAAGAAAGAACAAACATATTCATATATATTCACAATCTGTCATAAGGTTGGCGACGTTGAGAAATGCAAAGAATATTTCCGTCTTAGTACCGGCATAGAAGCATCAGATTATCTATCCAAATTGGAAGAAGACAGATTACGTAAATTCAATCTAGTGTCGTACGAGAAACTACGAGCTTTAGAGATAAAGAAAAACGGAAGAACCGAGCTACCGAGATTTGACATTGAGAATCACAGTGATCTAGGAAATGAATATCCTATTCCATTAATAAAAAAATGGGCTGCCATAAGTCTTTATCTGGAGAATAAAGAGGAGAATAAAGGACTTATAATGAGTTTGCTTAATGAATCAGCAGAATCATGCATTAAAGGAAAAGGATTTGTCATAAGAGCCATGGCGATTCCAATGTTCCAGTGTGTTTCTTTAATAGGCTCCACTTATTCTCAATACGAGAAATTCATCAACGACCTGGCAAATGAATGCCCTGGATTTGCGGAATATGCAGAAGCAGTGCCAAATATAAAAACATTGGACAATAAATTAGACATTTGGGACCGTGCTCTTTTATTACCGTTTTATTACGCATAATCCAGTCCACATTACAATACAACAAAAGGAAGATGAAGCGACACACTTCATCTTCCTTTTGTTTTTAGCCTATCCCTTCCCTATTCCTAAAGACTCACATTTTTCAAGATTCTCTACCTATATCCACTACCTATATGTAATCACTGCGTGATATCATAAAACTGTTTTATATCGGTAGATATAATAAATACGGGACAGATATTCCCCTTTAGGGGATATACCTAGTAATATTTGCAATTCGTCGAATTGACGTTAAACTAAAAAAGAAAAAGATATCTAACAGTACTCTATCGAGCATCGTAAAAATTGATTGTTTAACTTCTATCTACAACAGTAGAAATCTAATACTCTCTATAGAGGTGGCGGTAATGCCGTTCAACTACAGACATCTACAACAGTAGAAATCTAATACTCTCTATAGAGGCGTTACATTCATGACCCGTCTGTACCAATCTACAACAGTAGAAATCTAATACTCTCTATAGAGTAGTTAATAACTGCTAAAACCTAACTGAGATCTACAACAGTAGAAATCTAATACTCTCTATAGAGTCAAGAAGAAAGTAGGAAAGTTCTTCTCTATCTACAACAGTAGAAATCTAATACTCTCTATAGAGAAATTGATTTTTTTCATAGAAATAATTATCTACAACAGTAGAAATCTAATACTCTCTATAGAGAACCAAACACACTAACTGAGGGAGATTATTGATCTACAACAGTAGAAATCTAATACTCTCTATAGAGCTTATATATGAGTTAATAGGAATATAAAAATCTACAACAGTAGAAATCTAATACTCTCTATAGAGATCAAACAATGGTGGAAGAGGCTATTCAAATCTACAACAGTAGAAATCTAATACTCTCTATAGAGAAGAAAAAAGAAGAGAAAACAGTTAAAAATCTACAACAGTAGAAATCTAATACTCTCTATAGAGATTAAGACTATGGAAAAGATTTTTAATTATCTACAACAGTAGAAATCTAATACTCTCTATAGAGTTATACTGGAAAGGGTGTTTCTGCTGATATCTACAACAGTAGAAATCTAATACTCTCTATAGAGAGTTGAGCAATGTTGGATTAAAACACATCTACAACAGTAGAAATCTAATACTCTCTATAGAGAGCAACTTTCCTGCAAATCTACACAAAAGATTATAAATCAGCAATATTCTCAGTCAAGTTTTTTGACATCTTTTAGTGGGGGACTTGGGGGGCAAAAATGTCACAGCACCAATTCAAAATTGATTATCAGTAATTTAAATCACAATCCAATAATAAAGACACAAATGTACAGACTTAGGTTTGCTATTTTTCAATACACCTGATATTGAAATGATTGGGGTATTGCCAGTCACATTCAATATCACATTTCCTAGACATGTCTGATGCTTCGAATCAAATGAGACACCATGTCGGGATTCTTTTTTCTGCTATTCCTTAGCTGTTCGAGAAAAATCTCGTTCTTTTCATCCGAATTGAAAAGTTTCTCCAATTGGCATTCATTCTCTGTGTCAATGTCAAGAGTCATTCCATGGCGTTTCATGAGCATCCTGAAAGAAATAATACCCAAATCATATTCAGGACGTTTGTCAACCAACATCCGCATCATTTCAAGCCCCGACTCATTGATATGGTATTCATTCAGCATGGCAATCATATACAACACCTTCAGATCTGGCATAGAGATGTCGAACAGATCAGCCAACTGGCAATTCACATCGTCAGCCTCCTTGAAACGTTCCAGTTTGGCTAAAGCTCGCGATTTGAGATATAAAGCCTCTGTGCAGTGATGATTTTTTAATACTTCATCCATGCAATCCAAAGATTTGGCATATTCCTTATTGTATAGCGAAAGCAGACCAGCTATAAACAAAGCGATCCATTGCTTTGAGTGGGAAAGATTGTCCGGCACAGACTTTATCTCGCCATACAGATGCTCGTCACAGACCAATATATCGAAGAATCGTTTTGCCTGATATATCGCCTCCTTCAAATCCCCTTCCTCAGCCTTTTTAGCGATAAGATGAAGATATTGTCTGGAAGCACCGTCGTAATCCTTACTTTTGAGAAATTCATAGACCGCCTTTCCGCTCTCAATCTCGTTTCTTATCTGCAATACGTCATTATAGCCATCAGCATAAGAAAGCACATCCTTATTGGCAGTAGCATATCGGGCTTGTATTTCATTTGAAAGGAACAGTCCTTCCAATGAACGCACTCTGCTCAATGCCACATACAACTGACCACTGGCAAAGACTCCTTTGCTAAGGTCGATCATGACCTTATCAAAAGTCATGCCCTGACTCTTGTGGACGGTGATTGCCCATGCCAGTCTTAAAGGATACTGAGTGAACGAACCAGACAATTCCTTTCTTATCTTACGCTCCTTCTTATCATACTCATATTTGTACGATTCCCAAGAGCAAAGAGCCACAGCATGTCTCTCCCCATTGTCTAATTCCACATATACAGAATTTTTCGTAAGCTCCACAACCCTTCCAAGAGTGCCATTTCCCCATCTTTTCGACAGATCGTTGCGAGTAAACATAACCTGCGCACCCACTTTAAGACGCAACGTCTTATCTACAGGGAGCATCTTTTCATCAAAAGAGCCTGTGACAACACCTTCAAACACAAATTCCTCCTCGTTTATCTCATCCAGCATACGAGAATTGTATTGTTCAGCTGTTTTGTTTAGCGAAGTAAGAGTTACGACCGAGCCATCCTCCGTAGACGGAGATATGACACGAGCGTTCAGATCTTTCAAATCTAAAGGCGACAAGCTATTTCGACGAACATTTTCCAATATTCGGACAAAATGCTCATCATTCTGACGGTACACCTTTTTGAATTCGATCTTCACAAGACGCATATGTCTGATGACATTCGAATTGTAGAAGAAAAATTGATCCGTGTGGTACAAATCTGTCAACAACTCTTTTTCCGGACCTTTCTTCACCACAGGAGGCAGCTGAAACATATCACCTACAAAGATCATCTGTTTACCACCAAAAGGAGCATTATTATTCAAAGTATGACGCATAGTCCTGTCTATGGCATCCATCACGTCACACCTGACCATAGAGACTTCATCTATGATGATAGTGTCGGCATGAGTCAAAGATAATCTTCTTTGCTCGTTCACTTTTCCACGCACACATGTATCACAGATTTCCAACGGCAATCCGAAAAAAGAGTGGATAGTGTCGCCTCCTGCAAGAATCGCCGCCACTCCCGTCGAAGCAAGAACAATGAAATTCTTTGCCACATTCTCCTGTACATTTCTGAGGAATGTCGTCTTGCCAGTTCCTGCTTGTCCAGTAAGAAAGAAACAAGAATTGGTATGGGCAATCAGCTCATATGCCTGTTGCTGTTCGTAGTTTTGTGGATCTATATTCATGTGATTCATATTTGTGTGTTTTTATTTTCGTTCGATTTGAGGGATAATCTGAGTCAGGCGAGCATTGAAATCGTCGTCAAGAAAACTCTTGTAGCAACCATCAATGATCTCTTTGGCCTTTTCCTTCAGTTCAGAATTGGACATTGTGCGATTCTGCATTTTGAGCATGCCCTCAAAATAATCACACAACATGGATTCCGACTCAGAGCGGATGAAATTCTCATTCCTATACACTTTGTCGTAATCACGCTTCTGGACAAGTTCCAGTTTAGATCCATTGAATGCGTAAATCTCTATAGCATCGATATACGTCAACCAATGATAAAGGCCAACTTTCTCCACAATCACGATACGATCACAAAATCGTACTCCTTTATAGTAGAGATTACCAGCAGCACTTTCATGTTGCTCACAAAGGAACATCTTTTGTCCTTCATCCCACACTGGAACGTAAGTCCTGGATGTCCCGAACACAGGCAGGATACTGTCAATCAGATCCTTATTTATTGCTTTTGTCAGATTTGCCATATTTCTTCATTTTATGTTTGTTTTCTTTCCTTCTTTATTCACTAAGCCAAACGTTTTTGCTGTGTTTCCTCAATCATTTCACGAGAGATGTCAAGGAGTTGATTCTCAGGCAACGTTCTTCCCATAGCTTTCGCCTGTCCGGCAAGGTAGTCTTTGAGCATGATTATACTCTCTTGTGCCGCGCTATATTCATTGAAAGAACGCCAATTGTCACCGCCCCAGTCTTTTTTGGCGATGAGAGATGGCTTCTGTCCGTCCCAAGCATAAATGGTTATTCCATTTAGGAAAGTTCGGAACATTCCCTCCCCAATGTGATAATAAACCACAAGATGCTTTGATATACGTATAGCGCGATAATATGTGTTACCCGCACTGCTTGTATATCCGAGAGTCAGATACACATTCTTCTCCGCATTATATGTCAATGACGACCCTGATAAAGCAGGAAGAGCTTTTGTCACGATTAGAGATAGTTCTTTTTCCATTTTTTTGTCTGTTTTTTTATTATAATAGATCAATTCTCCTCTTTTTCTATTGAATAAAACATTCAACAAATAGAAACAGAAGAACCGTAATAAAATTTATCAAATAAAAAGATTCCATATCACATGGCTATGGAAAGTTCTGTAACACCTCTGACGACACTCTCCAAGACACCACTTTCATATATCCCATATAAAACGCTTCACCTACAGTCGCAAGAGTCAATAATCTCTTGTTTCTTTTTTCTCTAATAGTCATTCTTTTGGATTTCTTCATTTTCGCATTTGTTTTTATTTTCCTAACCATGTAAAGACCAGCCAATAGCAAAGGTCACTCGGCTGGTTTTGGCACAGACAAGCGGCACCAATTGCAGGGCATCAGTCAAGCATGCTCTTGACCAATTCCGTCAGCCCGCCTATCACTGCACCCGGAACACCTCCTACCTTGTAGCCCGCGTAAGCTTTCGAGCCAACCGCTATGGCGATTTTCACTGTGTCTGTCATGTTGCTGTTCTTTGTTGTTGTCTTTTTCATTTTTTTGTGTTTTGGTTAAATTATGAGTAAAAGGACATCTCCCTACAGACAGGGAGAAGATGTGTTATCCGAAAATGTCCTCACATTTTCTTCTCGCCAGTTCCTTCACCTCGTCGGTGACCGCACCACTGACCTTGTCGTAGGCTATCTTCAGTGCTCCCAAATCATCAGTGAAGCCCAAGACCGGGATCATGTCAGGGACAAAGTCGAACGGACACACCAGATAGCCTAGTGCGGCAAGCACTATTGCCTTGTCTCCTGCACTCATATTGCCGCTCTTGAACGCATAGTATAGTTCAAGTGACATATTCACCACCCTTCTTCCTGCTTTGCCTGCGCTCCCGATGATCTTGCTCCAGAAGTTTGTCTCTGAATACTCGCTACGGTAGCCACTGATTGTTTCCTCGTTGATTTGCTTGTTTGTTTTCATGTTTTTCTTTTTTTGTTGTTACTTAACTCCTTTTTTGTTTCACACTGCAAAATTAAGACGTTTCTCTGTAATAGGAAAATCTTAATCGAGGTTTATCGGTGCCAACAAGCGGCACCAATAATAAAACAAAAGTAGAAAATCTCAAATTACTTATATAATCATTTTAAAAATCAGCAATTTAGCAAAGTCCATTCATCAAAAATCACCATATAAATATAATCAAAAAACAAAACATTATTAACCTCCATGTTGACATGCAATCATTTTCTCTCATCGACTTTTGATGTCCAAATAGAAGATTATATTTCATAGGATTTCAACATCTCCATAATTTCTCGTTTTATCTCATCTTTAAAACTTTGAGGTTCCAGGACCTTCAGTTTGGTGCCATAACTCAATATTATTGCACGTAGTTCACCATTCGGAATAACATTAAGTTCTATATACCCAAAATCGTCATCGGCAACAATTTCCTGAGAACTGTGCAAAGGATTCGCAACTAATTTTCCATGTGTGTTCTCATCAATCGCTTTCAATATAATTTTTGTTTTATTCTTGTTTTCTTTATATACACCAATAATATCGCGAAGATAATCATATTGATTTGGCAAAGGTTCAATATATTTGACTGATTGACTTAAACTGGAAACTGTAATTATCCTATTAATCGCCATATCAAATTTCTTAGGAGAATGGCCCTCCGATTCAGATATTCCTAAAACATACCATTTCCCCATATAGTTTCTTAATACATGAGGATGAAATATGATAGTCTGCTCTTCCTTATTAAATGGTTTGTATTTAACCAATACTGGTCTTCTATGTTGAATTTTATCAGAAAACAATTTGACATTTTTTTTATATTCAGCTTCCTTTTCTTCTTGTTGCAAAGGATCACTATATTCAGAAACTAAAGTAAATGAGATTCCTTTAACATTAGTAGCAACAATTGGATAACCCAATTGATCCAGATATTTATTAAAACTAGGAATGATTTTTTTCATTGTATTGTACACACTACTATCCATTGCATATCCTAATTTTTCAAAGTCCTTATGTTTTTCCAATAAAAGACTTTCATATTCCTTTTGATTGAATGATCCAGACATCTCCATCTTCTTTTTCAAGGAAAAAGAGATATATGATTCAAACACCATTTCATATGTAACGCCTTTTTTTGACTTAAGTAAATCATAATAAATCTTTCTTAAATCCTGCTTTAACTCACTTGAACTTTCAAAAATATTTTCCATAGACAGAGAAGTATAAATTTCAGTCATATCGTAATTATAAAATTATTCAATGAGAAAAATCAATTAATTTTTACTAAATTAAAAAATATAATCGAATTATTCAATAGATTATTCCAGATAGTGATGGACGAAAGACGAGGATCTGTAATCTATGATAGTAGAGACGTTGCGCGCAACGTCTCTACGGCCATTGCCCCGCATAAACAAAAAAAAGGATCCAACCTCAATGAGGTTGGACCCTGAAAGCGGC